>ULVW01096003.1_pt1 | contig 51781 bp, 46 predicted proteins | sample 1959801 | NCBI WGS metagenome assembly ULVW01 (sample SAMEA4835796, study PRJEB28245) | human gut metagenome | biome: gut microbiome; material: fecal sample | place: Denmark | collected 2008
GCCCCAACATTGCCGAGTGGCCTGCCATCCCGGCTCTGGCCGACGATCTTCTCATGCAGGTGGCATCCGTCCTGCGCGACGAGGTGACGACCACCGATGAGCTTATTCCCTCCGGCGAGACATCCTCCTATCGCTCCAACCCCTTGAAGCTTGCGGAATTTGCGCTGTCGCGCCGCGACCCGGATTATGTTCCGCGCGCCAAGGCAGCTCAGGCTCTGGAGGCCTCCCGCGCCGCCGGTGCGGTGCCCCCGGCGCTTGCCGAGGTGCTGAAATCCTTGAATTTGCCCGAAAGTGCGCTGTCCCGTATGCACATCGGCTCTGTCATATTCGCCAACAAGCCCGGCGACGGCTCGGCGCGTGAACAGGCGGCCTCCTGCCAGCGCGTGCTGGGAGGAAGCGCAAATATCTGCTACGATTTTGCCACAAAGCGCTACCGCTCCAACTGCGTAAACTGGGGAATGCTGCCCTTTACTCTGGCCGAGGGCGCAGCGTTTGACGGCGACGCCGGCGACTTTGTCTATGTTCCCGACGTGCGCGAAAAGGTTGCTCGGGGCGACGAGGAGTTTCCTGCCGTTCTTGTTCACGAGGGCAAAGCGCAGCCGATCACCCTGTATCTTAAAAACACGAACGCCGAGGAGCGCGAGCTGCTGCTCACCGGCTGTCTGATGAATCACTACGCCGCGCAGAACAGGAGGTAAAGATGGAAAAGATCAAAATGCCGGTTCCCATTGCCGAGCTTGACGGCGATGAGATGACCCATATCCTTTGGGGGATGATAAAGGAGCAGCTTATATGCCCATTTGTCGAGCTGAACACCGAATACTATGACCTGTCGCTGCCCAACCGCGACAAAACGGAGGACGCAGTGACCCATCAGGCGGCGGAGGCAATCCGGCGGCTGCACGTCGGCGTTAAGTGCGCGACCATTACGCCCAACAACCAGCGGCAGGAGGAATACGGCCTCAAGAAGCTTTGGAGATCGCCCAACGCCACAATCCGCGCGGCGCTCGACGGCACGGTGTTCCGCACGCCGATACTTATCTCGCGGATAAAGCCGGTTGTTGCCTGCTGGGAAAAGCCCATCACCATTGCCCGTCACGCATACGGCGATGTGTACAAGGCCGCGGAATACCGCGTTCCCTGCGCCGGTAAGGCCGAGCTTGTGTTCACCGACTCGCACGGCACGGAGCTGAGCCGCCAGACGGTATTCGATTTTTCCGGCCCCGGCGTTTTGCAGGCCATGCACAATCGGGACGACTCCATCCTGGCCTTTGCGAGAGCATGCTTTACCTACGCGCTGGACATGAAGCAGGATCTGTGGTTCTCGGCCAAGGACACCATATCCAAGGATTACGACCAGACCTTCAAGCTTCTGTTCCAGAAGGTGTTCGACGAGGAATTCCGCTCCGCCTTTGAGCAGGCCGGATTGCAGTACCGCTATTGCCTTATAGACGATGCGGTCGCCAAAGTGATCCGCTCCTCCGGCGGCATCATCTGGGCCTGCAAGAATTACGACGGCGACGTGATGAGCGACCTCATCGCCTCCGCCTCCGGCTCGCTTGCCATGATGACCAGTGTGCTCGTTTCGCCGGACGGCAACTTCGAGTACGAAGCCGCCCACGGCACGGTCACGGCGCATTTCTACCGCTGGCGCAAGGGCGAAAAGGTCTCCACAAATCCGATGGCCACCATGGCCGCATGGGCAGGCGCGCTGAAAAAACGCGGCGAGCTTGATGGAAACAGAGAGCTTATCCGCTTTGCCGACTGCCTGTACCGGGCGGGGCTTGACGTTTTTGAGGAGGGCTATCTCCCCAAGGATCTGGCGCCCCTGTGCGATCCTGCCGCCGTTCGGGAGATACCGGACACCGAGCGGCTCATCTCGCTGATCCGCCGTCGGCTGGAAGCGCTGCTGGGAGAATAAAATGAACAACGAAGAAATGAAGCGCTCGCTTCGGGAGCTGTGCCGGATAGAGAGCGTCGCCGGCATAGACGTATCAGACGATGCGCCCTACGGCGCAGGCTGCGCGCAGGCTCTGGACTACGCGCTGGAGCTGTGCCGCCGGCTCGGCTTTGAAACGAAGCTATGCGAAAATCACCGCTGCGGCTGGGCGCAGATCGGCGCAGGCGAAACCGTGGTCGGGATCCTTGCGCATCTGGATGTCGTGCCTGCCGGCTCCGGCTGGAGCTATCCTGCCTATGACCTGACCGAAGAAAACGGGCGGCTTTACGGCCGCGGCGTCAGCGACGACAAGGGCCCAACCATTGCCTGCATCTACGCGATGAAGGACATTCTGGACGCCGGGCTTCCGCTCAAGCGCCGTGTCCGCATCATCTTCGGGCAGTCGGAGGAGTCCGGCGACTGGGACGATATGGCCTATTACCGTGAGCACGAGGAGCTGCCGGTGTTCGGCTTCACGCCGGACGCGGATTTTCCTGCGATCTACGGAGAAAAGCGGCTGCTGAACTATACATTGACCATGCCGCTTGAAGAAAGCGGGCTTCTGGATATCCGCGGCGGCAGCGCGAGCAACGTCGTGCCGGATCACTGCGAGGCAAGGCTGCTGATCGACGGCCACGAGAGCTGCATCTCAGCAAGCGGCAAAGCATCCCACGCCAGCACGCCGGAAGACGGCGAGAACGCCATCGCGGCGCTTGCCGCAAAGCTCGCATCCCTGCTGCCGCAAAGCCCGTTTGTCCGATTCTATCGCGACCGCATCGGCAGCAGCCTTAACGGCGAGCTGATGGGCTGCGCGCTGTCGGATGTCGAAAGCGGCAAGCTCACGATGAACGTCGGCACAGTCGGCGTCGCAGACGACAGCATCGTCATGGAGATCGACGTGCGCGCGCCGGTAACATTTGAGGCTGCCGCCGTGACCGAACCGCTTCGCCGCGCGGCAGCGGAATACGGCATTGAGGTCGAGCTTACGCAGGACACGCCGCCTGTTTACATGGACAAAAACGGCGACGTTATCCGGAAGCTTCTTGCGGTCTACCGCGAGGAGACCGGCGACTTCTCCGAGCCGACGGTGATCGGCGGCGGAACATACGCGCGCGCGATGGATAACATCGTCGCCTTCGGCCCCATGTTCCCCGGCCGCGAGCTGACCGAGCATCAGCGCAACGAATATCTTTTAGCTGAGGATTTCTGCCGCCTGCGCAGCATCTATCGCAAAGCGATCCTCGCGCTGGCATCCGACTGATCTATGCATGATTTCAGATATCCGCATTTTCCGCGGCAAGCGCAAAACCGCTGTGAGCTTGACAGTTCACGGCGGTTTTTTAAATTATTCCGGCTTTATGCTCGTGCGTATTGACAACGCCCGTCCGATGCGTTAAAATATTAACACGCCCGAAGGGGCATAATAAAAACAGATCATTTTTCATATCAAGAAAGGAGAAACCTTACTATGGCAAACAGAATCATGCTCAACCAGACCTCTTATCACGGCGCAGGCGCCATCAGCGAGCTGCCAACCGAGGTGAAATCCCGCGGCCTTAAAAAGGCACTTATCTGCTGCGGCCCCACCCTTCTGCGTCACGGAGTTATCGCCCGAGTGACCGACGTTATGGACGCTGCCGGACTGAGTTACGAGATATATTCCGATATAAAACCCAATCCCACCATTGAGAACGTGACCGACGGCGTTGCAGCATTCAAGGCAGCCGGCGCGGATTATCTGATCGCCATCGGCGGCGGTTCCCCCATGGACACCTCCAAGGCCATCGGCATCATAATCAACAACCCGGAATTTGCCGACGTGCGCTCCCTTGAGGGCGTAGCGGACACAAAGAAGCCCTGCGTTCCCATTATCGCCATCCCGACCACCGCCGGCACCGCAGCCGAAGTCACCATCAACTATGTCATCACCGATGTTGAGAAAAAGCGCAAATTCGTCTGCGTCGATCCTCACGACATGCCCATCGTGGCGATCGTCGATCCCGAAATGATGAGCTCTATGCCCGCAGGTCTGACCGCTTCCACCGGTATGGACGCACTGACCCACGCCATTGAAGGTTACACCACCAAGGCGGCATGGGAGATGACCGACATGTTCCATCTTGAGGCTATCAAGCTCATCTCCACCTACCTGCGCGGCGCGGTCAAGGGCACCAAGGAAGGCCGCGAGGGTATGGCTCTCGGCCAGTATATTGCCGGCATGGGCTTCTCGAACGTCGGACTTGGCATCGCCCACTCCATGGCGCACACACTCGGCGCCGTTTATGATACTCCGCACGGCGTCGCCTGCGCGATGATGCTGCCGATCGTTATGGAATACAATGCCGACTGCACCGGCGAGAAGTACCGCGAGATCGCACGTGCAATGGGCGTGGAAGGCGTTGATTCGATGACTCAGGCCGAATACCGCAGGGCTGCAATCGACGCAGTCAAGAAGCTCTCCAAGGATGTCGGCATCCCGGAGAAGCTGGATGCTCTGAAGGAAGAGGACCTTCCCTTCCTTGCTGAAAGCGCATACGCCGATGCCTGCCGTCCCGGCAACCCCAAGGACACAAATCCCGCAGAGCTGACCGAGCTGTTCAGAAAGCTGATGTAAGCCGATTCAGGCTTATTGCCGTCCGCCGTCAAATTACGGCGTGCAGATACTGCAAATAGCAAAACAGCGGCCCGTTTTCAAAAGAAACAGGCTGCTGTTTTTTGCCGTTGTCCGCAGGAAGCGCCCGCATCACAGCAGAAAAAAATTACCGGGCTGATATTGTATCAACAACGGTAACAGATTTGAACGAGCTGATTGACCACATCGATGTGTACGAAACGCAGGGGACGGGCAAAAACAAAACCCAACGCCTTGTCATCTACTACAAGTTCGTCGGGTATCTGGACATTGATCCCACGCAGTGCCATCCGGACTATACCGCCGACATCCGTGAGAGCGTTGCCATTGAGTATGTTTCCTGCGAGCCGCCGGACAGTCTGAAAGAGCTGTTCTCGGAGGGATGCAACGCGGATGATGATTCTTTTGAGCGAGCAGAAACGGAGCAGGCGTGACCGGCTCCGGACACAAAAACCTATTCATCACAATTCTCATTATAACAAGCATTGACCGCTTCGGCGAATAATGAACGGGAGTGCTTATTTGGATCATCGTTGTTATTTTTCTTGCGGATGTATAGTGCGTCCAGTTCGTCTTTCAGCCCGTTGCCTTTTATCCATTGAAAGCGTTCTGGAAGCATATAGAATCCTTGAGACTGTTTTGACCATGAATAAGTATTTTGCTTCTTGTTATAGTGAATGTATTCCTGACAATCGTACCCATCATCGTCTTCATAGTCATTTACAAAAGCAAAATCAACACTATGAAGTATACGGGAATTTTTCCGATCCTTAACTTTGATGGTTAAGACGCGAGTTGAGTCTTCGGCAAAGTCGTAGCCATACCGATGCGCAAATTTATCCAATGATTGCTTGAAAAGTAATTTAATCTGTTTTGCTGTGAAGCGATTTTCTTCATCGTTGGGATAAATATTGATGTCAAAATCGAAACCGATATTTGATTTTGCATCATAGGTTATCATATTTCGAGAGTAACTGCCAACAGGCTTATGCTGAAAAGTGTATTGCTTCCGCAAGTCATCATGAACAAGACTGATAATTTCCATAAGGTCAGAATAGGCAGACTTAACCTGTGGGGAATGTTTGGATATGAACTTGAAATCGTGTTTCATATTGTGAATCCTTTCTCTTCCCATGCCGCCCATTTAGCTTTTCCTGCTAAATCGTTATAGCATACTCGCAAACGATACCCTTGTCAATACATTTAGGCAAAAAAAGTGGATGTAACTGAAGTCAGTTACATCCACTCGATTTGGCAAATCTACCGCTCGTGGATACAATGCACCATGTTTTGACGGCATGGTGCATTATTTTATGGGTTTTGTTTTGATGGGCTGGGACAATGAGGGCAGAAAGGACAGCACAGCAGTTTCATTCAAATACTTCTCAGTGGGAACGCCATATAAAGCGGCAGGGTCAGAATTGGCCCGTTACGACCGACATTGTAGTCACCCAATTTAATAGCCTGCTGCACATGATACTTTTCCGGATGCCGCAGGATGGTTTTTGTGCTTTTGGTATTGCCGGTATTGGCCTTGACTTCTACCGGCACACATTCTCCGTGATAGCGAATCACAAAATCTACCTCCAGACCGCTGTCCTTATGGAAGTAATAAAGCTTTCTGCCCATTTTTGCAAAGATGTCTGCAATCAGATTTTCAAAGATTGCTCCCTTGTATCCATAGAGATTACCCCGCAGGATGTCATACTGTGTGCCATCTTCCAGCATACTGACAAACAAACCGCAGTCACGCATATAGACTTTGAAGCAATCTTCTTCTGCATTGCCGTCCAGGGGCAACTCTGTAATGGAGAGATTGCAGCAGCGGGAAATAATACCCGCACCCTCAATCCACTGCAGGCTACCGGCATACCTGGAAGCGGTGGAGCCTTTCTTGACTATTGAATACTGGAATTTCTTATTTTCCTTACTTAGCGCAGCTAAGTACCTCAGAACGCTCGTCTGCTTCAACAGGGTGCCTGTCCCCACATTGCTTTTTTCTGCGAAGCTCACGGCTGACGGTGGAGAGACTTCGGTTAAAATATCCTACGGTTCTGTGTTCAAATTGTCGAATATAAAAAAGAAGTCATATACTTCACTCAGAGAAGAATGGGGCAATTATCCAACGACCGTAAGTGAAGCTGACTTCGCTGATAACATCGGCTGCTGCTATATTAGCGCTCAACCGGCTTAAAAAGCTCTGGCGTATTGCAGTTTTTTACGACCTGAACATACATATCTTTACTTTTACTCCAAGCATCTATATCCTTCTCCATAAGCTCGCGCAGAACCTTTGCCGGAGTGCCCCCAACGACCACTCGCGGCGGGATCACCTGTCCGGACCTTACGACGGCGCCTTCTGCAACCACCGCATACTCTCCAACCTCGGAAAACAGGCTAATTATTGCGCCCATACCGATATTGGCGTTGTCGTCGATACGGTTTGCGTGTATGATTGCGCCGTGCCCGATAGTCACACGCTTGCCGATGATGGTGCCGTTTGATTTGGCGCCGCCGGTATGTATGATAACGCCGTCCTCAACTGCGGTCTCGTCGCCTATCACAATCGGCAGTCGCTCGCTTCGGATAACAGCGCCGGGTCCTATGTAGCAGTAATCACCTATGGTCACATTCCCGATGATCGTAGCCGAATCGCTGATAAATGCGGTTGGGCTGATCTTCGGCCTGTTGAAGTTATATTCGTATAGCATATTTACCACCTTATAACACAAATGGAGTGCAAAACGCCCTTGCAGCAGATTTTCGTTTCAAAATGAGTTAAAAAAGTCCCCTTGCGGGGACTTTTTTAAAAACTATTATGCAAGATATTTGCCGGAAATACCCTTGAGGATCTCCTCAGCGTCTTCGACACACTTCTTGACCATGTCAGCAGTTTTGGGCAGGTCGGTAATACGCTGTGCACATTCTCCGGCGCCTGCCATTGCGTGCTCGACGTCGCCTGCATAGGTTGCTGCTATGCCGACGCGCTCGAAGGTGAGCAGATCCATGGGTATGGTGGAGAAGTCATCGGGAACACCAACATAGGAGCCGGGAGCGTCCTTTGCAGTGTTGTATGCATGCTTGAGGGAAACGTCGGTTCTCAGCCAACGAGCAGGACCTACGAAGCCTCTTGCAACCAGAGTGCCGCCGTCCTGGCAGTCAATAACCATCTTCTTCCACAGATCGCAGAAGTCGGATTCTTCGGTTGCGAGGAAGCGGGTACCCATTTGAACACCGTCAGCACCCATTGCAAATGCTGCTGCCATGCTCTTGCCATCGCAGAAGCCGCCGGCGCCGCAGACGAGAGTGTTCTCATCGGAGAACTTCTCTACGATGTCGGGGAGGAGTGTGAGGCTATGGACAGGCTGCCATGCGGTGTGCATGCCGCCCTCATGGCCGGAAGCAATAAGTACCTGTACGCCGGCCTTCTTGCAGCGAGCAGCGGTGCGGACGCCGGGGAATACATGCATCCAAATCATCCCCTGCTCTTTTACGAAGGTTGACCAAGGCATCGGGTCACCGGCGGTGGTAACGAGAACCTTGAATCTGCGCGCCATCTCGGGATCCTCGCGCAGCTCTTTGATTGCCTTCATAACATTGGCGGCGTTCTGACGGAGTTCTGCGGATACCATTACGTTTGCGCCGAAGATACCGTCGGATTCCTTGGTTTCTTCGAAAACGCGGGTGAACATCTTCTTGAAGATGGTAACGTCGTCATCGGAGGGATCTGCGTGTGCCTGCTTGCAGAAGTCCTCGAAAACGACCTTGTTGGTCTCACGAGATGCGGTTGCGAAGGTTGAGCAGAGGCCCAGGCAGCCTGCGTTTGCTGCCGCAATGCAGAGGCTGGTTACGGGGGAGGGGCCCATGCCTGCCTGGATGATGGGATACTTGATACCAACAAGCTCGGTAAGTCTGGTCTTAATCATTGTTTTTCTCCTATCGTTATTATTAATTTAAAGTTTGTTGCTTTTATTCCACGAATCTATGCAGCTGTGAATTTCGTCATCCGATAAGCCGTAATCGCGCAGGATCTCCTCCGTATGCTGCCCGAGGTCCGGCGCGGACTTATACTCTGGCTTGAAGCCCGAATAATCCGCAATACCCACCGCGAGCACGATCTCCTCCGAAGGACCTTTCATGCTCTCCGGCAGAGGCACCTTCCGGAGCCATCCGCACTCCCATGCATGCCGGTCTTTGAGGATATCCTGCTGTGAGTAGACCTTGCTGTTGGGAACGCCGAAGCTGTCAAGCACTCGGCATGCCTCGTCAGCCGTTTCAAACGAATCCAGCCAGTCCTCGATGATCCGGGTGAGATTATCGCGGTTTATGCATCTGAGATCGTTTGTAATGTATCTGGGGTCGTTGGCGAGGTCTTCGCGGCCCATGGCCATGCAAAGCTTTTTCCAGAGGTTTACGTTTATTGCGCCGATGGCGACGAAGTCTCCGTCCTTTCTTTTGAAAAGTCCGAAAGGATTGAGGTTAAAATCGTGATTGCCGGCGCGATGCCGTCCGGGACCGGGAGGATCAAGGGAGATGCTCATTGCCGAGTTCATATTCAGAACGCCTCTTGACAGAGGAACGTCAATGAACATGCCCTTGCCGGTTTTTTCTCTGGAGTAAAGCGCGGTCATGACAGCGGCATATGTGTTTGATGCGCACATATAATCGGCAACGGAAAAGCCGACCTTCATGGGGTCTCCGTCGGCTTCTCCGGTGTAATAGATCAAACCGGAGTAAGCCTGGGCGACTATGTCATATCCCGCCTTTGCGGAAAACGGTCCGTGCTGACCGAAAGCCGAAACGCTGCAATAGATCAGCCGTGGATTTATTTTCGAGAGCACATCATAGCTAAGGCCAAGCCTTTGGATGACGCCGGGCCTGAAGCTTTCAATAAAGACGTCGGCGTCTTTGACCATTGATTTTACGATCTCCGCCGCTTTCGGATCCTTCAGATCCATAGCGACCGACTTTTTGCCCCTGTTTACCCAGCAATGTGTAACGCATGTGCCGTTATACAGCGGGAAAAAGTGGCGGCAGTCGTCGCCGAGACCGGGCTTTTCAATATGAATAACCTCGGCTCCGTAGTCTGCGAGCATTGCCGCGGCACCGGGGCCTGCTATATTCGAGGTCAGATCCACTACCTTGAGATCCTTAAGCATAGCGATGCGCTCCCTTCGATTATCCGGAAATCACCGGCTGTTACGCGAGAATTTCTTCAACGAGTCTGCGCGCTTCCAGAACACAGCCAGATTCGTCGGGAAGCTCAAGCAGCGAGCGTCCCTCTCTGTCAAATTTGTTGAGAACGGGATCCTCGGGGAATCGGGCAATAACCTCGACATTGGCTTTCTCAAGAAGCTCGTCCTTGGGATTGTCCTCCTTGACTCTGTTGAGTACGAGACAGCTCTTGCCGATGCGTATATCGTCCTCTCCGCGCTTTGCAACATCCATGATGCCGCAGGCGGTCTCAAGACTTCTTGCGGACATGTCCGAGACGACCAGAAGCATATCTATGCTGGACATAACGCGGCGATTGAGCTGTTCGGGCCCTGCCTCACCGTCAATGATGACAAGGTCGTATTTTTCGGAGAGGTTGCCTATCGCATATTTCAGAAGATCGTTGACCGAGCAGAAGCATCCGGGGGCTTCGGGCCTGCCCATCACGACCATGTCCAGACCGTCTGCATGCATGACAACGCTTTCCATCCAAACGTCGATTCCCTGATCTTTGACCATTCCCGGTCCGGTTATGTCGGCACGAAGCTGGCTGACCGTCTTCTTGGTTACGGGAATATTGAGAGTGTAAGGCAGGCTCATTGCCGAGTCGGCGTCAATTACAAGCAGCTTGCCCTTAAAGCTCTTTTTGAGTTCCTTTATCATCATGGTGGCAACCATGGTCTTGCCAGTACCGCCTTTACCTGTTATTGCGATTGATTTTATCTTGCTCAATGCTGTGCCTCCCAAGCTTTACGCTTATTTCAGAAGTTTTGCCCTTTCAGCAGCGGGATCATAGCCACGCGCTGCAAGAGTTTCCATGAAATCAGTGATGGTTGCTTTTATCTCATCGGTGGACTTGTAGCGGATATCGCCGGAGTCAAGGTCGAAGGTAAGTACGGGGGTGCCGTACTTCTTCTCCATGACGTCGGTAACCATGCGGCCTGCCGCCCATGCGTGCTTGCAGCCGACATGACCTGCGTAAATTCCGATATCGATGGTATAGTCGTTCATGATGTTCTCAATGCCCTTAACATATGCCTCGGACGGACCGCAGACAGAGTGTACCATCGGGGAGCCAAGGCAACGCTTTGCGAGACCGAACCAGATCTGTTCGTCATCGTAAACATCTTCGATCTGATCTCTGCCAAGGAAGGGGAAGCCGTTCATGACGGAGCATGCGTTGAATTCCTTTTCCATCCAGTCCATGATACCTGCGTTATTCCACATCATGTTCTGCATCCACAGCACACGGTACTTCTCTACGCCGCTCTTGAGGCAACTCTTCTTTGCGTCGAAGAGCTTCTTTGTCTCTTCATACTGTTTCTGAACATAATCGAGCATGTACTGGCTGCCCATGCAGCAGGTGACCATGCCGTTGAGAACGAGAAGGCGTCCGCCCTGCGGGCAGGGAACCTGCTTGCGCATGTTGCCGATGAGGCACATGAGCTCTTCGGTCTTGTTGGAATTGGTGAGATACTTTGCAAGAGCGTCGGGATCGTGCTCCTTCTTGAGAACCTTGAGGAGGAAGTTATATGCACGCTTGAGGTTGTTTGCGGTGTACCTGAAGCCGACATCGTCCTTGCGGTAAGGAGTATCAACTACGAAGTAAGGAACGCCATAGGTCTTGTTAAGGTACTCTGCCATTGCGGGGTAAGTGCTTCTGGAAGAGTCGCAAGGGAGAGAGCAATATACCATTGCCGCGGGGATAAAGCCGAGGTCGCCGGAGAAAACGGTGCCGAAGTTGACCTTGTTGATGGAGCAGACGGTAGTAGGCACATACTGCTCGGAGATATCGATGTAGCGCCATGCGTCCTTGCTGGAAGCAAGACGGGTGGGAAGTGCGTCAACGGGCAGGGGAACCGCGCCGAGGCTGTAGATCATCTCCTGCGGGACGTTGGGGGAGCAGAGGATTATCGGACGGCCGGTTTCTCTTGCCTGATAAAGCTCGTTCCAGAAGCCCTGAGTAACGCGGTACATCCAGGTCTTTTCGGGGTTCTTCGAGTCGGAATGCTTGATAATAGCATCGCTCTGGTCGGAAAGCTGTTTTAAAAGGTCTCTCTTTTCGTCCATTATTCAAGTCCTCCAGTTTCAATCATTTCAACAAATGCTTCTGCTCTGATGCCAACCTGACCGGCGTTGGCGACGATCTCCTCGCGGTCGAGGATGAGAAGACCGAGACCGGCTTCGCGGATCTTGTCGTCGATAAAGATGGATTCACCGCCCCAAAGGTCGCAGTTTTTCATCTTCGTGTATACAACACCGTCAACGTTGAATTCTTTTGCGGTATCCAGGATGTTTTTGAGAATGTCGTCGTGGATGTTGAGCATACGGGGGCATACGGGGCGCTTCAGATAAGAGCGTGCAAGACCGGCAAGAGGATCCTTCTCGTCGATCTCGACGTCTTCGTACAGATAACGGCTGCCGTAGCAGTTCGCGTCGGCGACAAACAGACCGCCCTTGTCCTCGAATATCTTCAGATATGTGGGGATATCGCAGGAGCTGCCGATAAGCATAAGACGTGCGCGGTAGTCGGTGATGGGCTCGCGCTGCTTTGCTTCCTCAATAAACTGTGCCAGCAGTTCGTTGAAGGTATCCTTACGCATTGCCATGGATGCGAGAGTTATGCGCAGGCACTCTTCGCCGGTGACCTTGGGTGCGTCGGCCTTGCGCAGCTCATAAAGCTCACGGATAAGCCTGCGGGTCTCGTTGTAGACCTTGATCGCGTTGATGAGCTTTTCATTGGTTACATAGTTGCCGAATCTCTCAACTGCGTTTTTGAGATCGAGCATCTCTCTGCGGTACATGCCGAGAGCGGACTCGTCATATACGCGGGGAGCGTTGAACTGGTGGACGAACTGATCTTCCTTGCGGACGTAGAACTTCCAGTTGTCAAATACGCGCTGGGGCTGGAGGCAGCCGTCGGACGCAACAAAGCCGTCGAGGAAGTCGTAAGAGCCGTTGAGGAACTTCTGGAAGCATGCTCTGCAGAAGCTGCATGAGAAGGGGCTCAGGTAGGTCTCTGCCTGGCTGTCGTCGGTTACGCCGGTACCGCTCAGACGGTAGGGCAGAATGTCGGCGGCATAAAGGATCTCTTCGGGCATGTGGCTGCAGTAGTATGCAAGAACCTTATTGCCTATTGCCGCTTCTTTCCATTCTTTCGCAAAAGAATTGATGTTATCAAGGTCAAACAATTTTTCGGTGTTGATAGTAATCGCCTCCATACATTGAGTTTTTATATTTGTTTTTTACCATGAATGATCTATTGCCTTTTTGGAGCATGCCTTGATGCAGGGCGGCTCGCAGCCGCTTCCGGCAGAGCCTTTGCACGCTGCACAGATAAACTTCAAGCTGTTTCTCGAATCCTCTTTTACGGATGCGATCTCATTTTCAAAGTCATCTTCTTCGATGCACAGGATCTTTTCGGGGCATGCCGTAATGCAGGCGTAATCTGCGCAATCTTCGCAGATATCAGTGTTTATTCTTATGTAGTAATTTCCGGATGCATCTTCATAGCCGTAATTTGCTATCATATTCGTAAACCGCCTTATCCCATTTTCTTCACTTTTTTGATATACATATCTCTCGCTATAATCGCGGCGCCGAGAGCGCCTGCGATCTGGGAGTCATAGTTCTGAGACTCAAGAGCCTTTACGTTGAGAATACGCTCAAGACGTTTGACAACTCCCTTGTTCTTTGCTATTCCGCCTGTTATCGCAAATTCGGCTTCCATGCCGTTGCGGGTAAGAAGGCTTGCTACGCGCTTTGCCATTGCGTGGCAGTAAGCCGCGAGAACCATCTGCTTGGTCCAGCCGCTTCTCATAAGGTTTGCGACCTCGACCTTGGCAAATACGACGCACATACTGGATACGGGATCGGGCTCCTCATCCACGTCAAAGGACATGTCGCCGATATCGCCGATATTTACGCCCAGAAGGTTTGCGATAGCTTCCATACCGCGTCCCGTGCCTGCTGCGCACTTATCGTTCATCATGAAAGAAGTGACCTTGCCCTTCTCGTCACAATGGATCGCCTTACAGTCCTGACCGCCCATATCGAGTATAGTGCGAACGGAAGGTCCGAAGATCCTGTTTGCGCCTCTGGCGTGGCAGGTGATCTCGGTGATGCATTTGTCGGCAAAGGGGACGTTTACTCGTCCGTAGCCGGTGCCGATAGAATACTTAATGTCTTTTAGTTCCAGACCGGTTCCTTCAAGCGCCCATGCCATCGCCTGATTGGCGCTTTCGGGGCTGTCGGAGCCGGTGCGCATGTTCGAGTAAGCATACAGCTCGCCGTCAACAAGGATGACTGCCTGCGTGCTGGTTGAGCCGATATCTACTCCGGCGGTAATGATCTCTCCGCTTTTGGGGTCGCTGATCTCGGGATTTGTCCAGCGGGACTCTTCCCAACGCCAATATTCGGGTTTCTTTTCAAGCATTTCTTTCCACCGCCTCACTTGCTGCGAGAGCTGCACCGGCCGCACTGAGGAAAACGGACAGGTCGGGGACGATGACCTGCTGTCCCAATTCCTTGCTGAGCGATGCGACGAGACCCTTGTTCAGACTCGGGCCGCCGATAAACGCAACACCGTCTCTTATTCCGAGACTGCGGAACATCGAGCATATTCTGTTGCCTATACCGTTGTGTACGCCGTTTGCAATGTTCTCTCTTGTTTCTTTTTGATGTATAAGTGATATGACCTCGGATTCGACAAATACAACGCACTGGGCTTTGAGCATGATGTCCTTATCGGCCTTCAATGCTATATCGCCCATCTCCTCAGGCTGTATCTGAAGCGCCCTGGCAACCGTCTCGATGAAGGTGCCTGCGCCCGATGCGCAGCGGTCGTTGACAACGTAGTTCTTGGCTGCTCCGTGTTCATCGAGCGCGATTACTCTCGATGTTTCGGCGCCCATGTCAAGGACCATGTTAATCTTGTCGGACTGCGATCTGGCGCCCTTTGCCGCGGAAATCACTTCGTTGACGTGCATATCCGCAAAGTCGATCAGATTGCGTCCGGTACCCGTTGCCGCTATCTTCTGGACGCTGTCTTTTCCGATACCGAGCTTGTCCAGCAGCTCATTGATCGCCTTTTCCGCTGCGCACTTTGCGTCAAATTCGGTTGCAACGATTGCGGTTGCAACGATTTCTCCGTTTAATAATGCAACAGCCTTTGTATTCTGACTTCCGCTGTCAATACCGACAACATAGTTGTTTCCCATTGATTTGCCTCCATAATAACGACATTGGGTATTTTGATTTCTGTGGATCGGGATTGTTCCCGATCCACAGATTTTTGTTCTTTATCAGCAGAGGCCGAGAGCCTGCCACACGGGGACGCTGAGGGTAAAGCCGATCAGGCAGCATGCCATGTAGAGGAAGTTGGTCTTTCTGGAATCCTCGAAGGTGACATACTTGCCGCCTGCCATCTTGATGGCCGCAACGTTTACGGGGTTCATGTAGGCGGTGTTCCAGATCATGCCGGACATGTACTCGACAAGGACTAGAACGAACATGCTGATGCCCGCGTCGGGGAGCAGCGGTCCGAAGATTGCAAGCATGATTGCCAGGCAGCACAGCTGAGACACGATAACGTGACGGAGCAGGATGGTGATGATGCACAGGCAGGGAACAAAGATGTAGGGGCTGGAGATGATCGGGCTGATGATCGGTCCGAGCAGTCCTGCGATCCATGCGCTTGCACCGGTGGTGGACATGAAGCTGGAGAATCCAAGGAGAGCGCCGATGAAGATGATCAGGTTCCACTGACCCTTTGCGCAAAGGTCGGGAGTGGTGATCAGTCCGCAGAATGCCATTGCGGCGGAGCCGAGAAGAGCTACCATGCCGGCGTCGATCTTATGGACAGACTGAGTCAGCCAGAGAATGAGGCAGACAAGGAAAATGACGATGCCCTGCTTTTCCTTCTTGCTCATGGGTCCGAGAGCCTTGTACTGCTCTTTGATGAACTCGGTCGAGAAGGTTGCGGTCGTCTGCTTGGGCTTGCAAATTACAGCGCAGAAGATGTAGGTGAGAACGATGCTGACTACGAGCCAGGGCCAGAGTGCGGAGAACCAGCTGCCCCAGGTGAACTCCATGCCGCCCATGAAGCCGATCATCAGTGCAACGTATGCCGAGCCGGACATGAAGGCGCAGCCGAAGTAGTATGTAGGCATAAAGCATGCCGTCCAGATGCCGAGCGCGGGCTTGCTGCTGGGCTCGATGCCGCTTGCCTCGCTGACCTGTGCGGTGAGGGGGGACAGAACGCCGGTCTTTGCCAGCGAGCTGGGGATCAGCGGAGAGGTGATAAGGCCGGAAACGAACATTGCGGTGACCTGGCCTCTGTAAGTTCCGGGGAACTTGGTTACGATCCAGAGAGCGATTCTCTTAAGGAAGCCGCTGTTATTCAGGCCGATCGACAAGGTGAAGATGCCTATTACCAGCCATACGGTGCTCGAACCGAACTGAGACATAACCTCGCTTACAGTGCCGATCTTGAATACTACGAGAAGTGCGAGCACGGCAAGACATGTTGCCCAGTCGGGAAGAGCGGCCGTGATGAGAAGTACCAGCATCAGACCGAATATACCGAGATACTGCCATGCGGTGCGGGACATAGCTTCTGTTTCTGCGGGGACAAATCCAATAACGAGCATTACTGCGATCGCCAGCAGAACAAAGAGCAATTTCTTTTTTACATCCTTAGACATAGGAGATCCTCCTTTTTTCTCATTTGTGATACGTTTTTTATTTTTTGTTTGTGCGGATAATATAGTTTTTTGGAATAAGTTTAAGCCGGTTCAAGGTTTATTCGATATGAACTATGCTTGAAGGCTCGGTATTATCACGATTTGAAATGTTCAGAATATTCTTCCTGCTGAGCACCTTGAAGGCCAGCATCAGTCTGAATCTGACGTCGGGGTCACCCAGATCAAGGTTCAGACTGTCGTTGATGCGCTGCAGCCTGTAAATTACGCTGTTGCGGTGCATGTTCATTTTCTTTCCCGTCAGCGAGATGTTCCGCTCGGAGCACAGATACAGATACAAAAGCTCAAGATCGCTCGAGCCGCCGCGGTCGGGACCGGACAGCTTTTCCAGCTGATTGACACAGAGATTATCTATCGGATAGGACTTCTCATAGCAGTCGAGAAGCTCATCTATATAGTACTTGGAATAGAAATGCAAGGTCTCGTCCATGTTCGATTTGTGACCCTGCTTTGCTGCCTCCGCGGCCTGATGATAGGCGTTGGAAAGTCCCGAGATGTGCTTGAACGACAGGCTTATTCCCATGTACGCGCCGATGTCGCGCAGAGTGTCGGAAAGCATCTGCCAGTTTTTATCCGCGTCAACGGTTTCCCTGACCGAGTAGCTGTCCCAATCGACCATGAGAAGTATTACCGTTGAGCCGTACTGAAAGACGCCGTAATTCTTGACCGCGCACCATGCCTTGAGCTGAAGGGCGCAGTGGCTGGCTCTGACGGAGTTGGACGGCGAGACATAGATAAGTCCCAGTCTGAAGTCGCCGGCCTGCGGCAGGTGTAATCTCAGGCAGCGGTCCCGATAAAAGTCCTCGCTGGAATTTTCGTTTTCTATCAGATCGGCTATTACCTGCTGATGGAAGGGACGCACATGCTCATAGTAGTCTGTGATCTGGAAGTAGTCATCCAGAGAGTCGGACAGGAGCTTGAACATTCTCTGCTGTACAAGTGTGGGATTTGAGTAATAGTAATAGCAGGTGACAAAAGCAAAGAATGTGCTGCTTTCGTGATACGAGCGGACGATCAGGGGGCAGCCGCATACGTTCGGCGGGAGCGATATAACAGGATTGAGATATTTATCTCCCTGATTGTAGTAGCCGTGCTCCGCCATCTGGTCAAGCTCGGTTTTGTCATAAAAGCCGAGCTTGACAAGTCTCTTGATATGTTCAACCGCGTCCGGATCGGCGCCGGGCAGGATATCGTTTTCAAAGTCGGTGTTCGCGCTGCAAACAATGTTGTAGCCCGAATCGACCATCAATATCGTGCAGCCGGGGAACATTTCTTTTGCGATATCAAAAAGCGGCTGATATCCCTTCTGCAAAAGCACCGCATGCTGCAGTCTGGTCCTATAATCATTCATGGATGAAAACAGATCGGCCAGATGATTTGCGATATCGTTGGTGTTCGTATCGTAATCCACAACGATGGCATTGATGTACGCCTTGTATTTTTCAAACGCATGAGCCTGCGCCCTGCATACAAAGCAGGCGCCCCTGATCTGACTCTTTTTCAATTTATACAGAGCACTGGGCTCGCACACATAAAGAATGTCCTTGCGCAGCGTCTGAATATTGGGAGACAGAAGTTTGAAGCCCGTGAACTCGGTCACTTCCGTATCAACAATATTAACCTTGCTTCCGTAAATTGATAAAGATTCTGCAATCAAATCAATGTGGAGTTTCACCATCAATACCTCCGATTCTTTGAATATCCTTATGACCCGTGAGAAAAATGTTTGTCACATCTTGCCATATCATACTTCAAAAACTTTAATCAAGCAACAACTTTGTCAAGTTCTTAGCAATATAACGTTATTTATCGAAAAAAAACTGACCAAGCGCAGCAGTATGAATCTGTTTTTCGTGAATCACTTATTCTGCCGAAGTATTATTCGCCGAATTCCTTGATGATAGCTTCGTTGTCCTCGCCGAGCTTGCGATGACGCTCGTAGTAGTCCTGAACGCCGAGGCTTTCGAAGTAGATGGGCATCTGTGCAAGATATGCGGTCTTGCCGGATTCGTAGGTGTGAGGAGCCAGATAGCCGTTTGCCAGAGACTGCTCGAGCCATTCGCCCTCGAAGCGGTCCTTGTACTGGTTGAGGATGCAGCTGGGAACGTCGCCCTCTACGAGAACATCAAGAACATCCTGAGCATTCTTCTTGAGCGCATACTCTCTGATGATATCAACCAGCTCGGATCTGTTTGCGATGATGGTGGTTGCTTCCTTTGTGCGGAATCTCTCGTTGGTCGCGATCTCTTCGGGAATGCCGAGCGCCTTTGCAAATACCGGCCAGCACTTGTCGTACTCGTTGACGAATACATATATGAACTTGCCGTCCTTGCACTTGTAGCCCTGACCCATGGGGCTCATGGTGTGAGCTTCTCTGGGCCACTGATAGCCGTAGTTGCAGTTTGTTGCAAAGCCTGCGGTGGTGTAGTTGCCGGTGCCGTACAGCGAAGTCATTACATAGTCGCCTACGCCGGTGTCACGGGCAACATAAAGAGCAGCCAGAAGACCTGCGAGAAGAGTAATGCCGGTCGTCGTATCGCCCATGCCGCCGGTGGGGTAGATCGGGGGGCTGTTGGGATCGGTGCGGGTGTCAAGGACAACGCCGTTTGCGCCGAAGTATGCGATGGCGTCGATGCCGGGACGGCTTACCAGAGGTCCCTTATTGCCGTAGCCGGTTACCTGACCCATAACGAGCTTGGGATACTTCTCGTGCAGGGTTTCCCAGTCCAGACCCAGCTTCTTAAGACCGGAGGTGCGGGTGCTGGTGACGAACATGTCCGCCTTCTCCAGCATGTTGTAAACGATCTGAAGGTTCTCTTTCTTCTTCAGGTCGAGGGCAATGCACTCTTTGCCGCCGTTGAAGATGTCGTGGATCGGATTCTCTTCAGCGGTGATGGGCATGCCCATGGATCTGCCGTAGTAGCGGCAGGCGTCGCCGATGGGAGGTGTCTCAATTTTTACAACACGAGCACCCATGGCGCGCAGGAAACGTGCGGTGGTGGTGGCGGCCCAGTAGGATGTCATTTCCACAACGAACAGGCCTTCAAGGGGTTTTTTCATTGTTTCGTCCTCCGTTTAAAAAATTTGTTTTATATTTTTTAATTTTCGTCTGACCTTAAAATAAAAAATCAAACGAATTTTTTAAAAAACTCAGAAATTTTTTCTGTTTTCGCCAAAGTTTTTGAAATGGTTTTTTGCGGGGTGGTTAATGTGCACATTTTTGGCGCCGTATATGGTTATTGTCTACAATATGTATTAAATGTACAAAATACGCGGGGTATAGACAAAAACGACCAATCTGTCACATATCACCGTTACAATTATAACGATATCAAGTGAAAATTCTTAGGTCATTGTCTACAAAATAACATTTTATTCTCCAAACTTCTTTCGGGCAAAACAACCAGCTCCCCAATGGGTACTGTTTATTTTGCCCGAAAAATCGCTTTTTGAATTTACGGATTTTTAGCATTGTTAACGATGACCCATTTTTGTGTTTCACATATTATGAATTTGTGAATGACAGCAAATTAACATGCATGTATATAAACAGGTGGCCGAAACTGTATAAACGCTGTATAGAATAAAAATAGAATAAAAGGAGAGCTGCTATATGGACAGAAATAACGCGCAAGTCACATTCCCGAAAGCGACCGGCTTTGGGCAGATCATGGATCGGGCAATAGCGGACTATCCCGATGAAGAGGCGATGGTGTGCTGCAAGTGGAGAGTTACATACGGTGAACTCGGAAGGCTGATAAATAAAACAGCCAACATGCTCCGCGCAAACGGCGTGACGAAGGGGAGCACGGTGGCTGTGGTTTCAAGAAACTCCATTGAGTTTATGATCGCGGATATGGCGATCCTCAAGCTCGGGGCGATCTCGGTCAAGTTCAGCTGGAGGCTTTCGCCCAAGGAGATGAAGTATCTTTTTGAACTTAATAATGTAAAGTGGACCTTCTACCGCCCCGAGACCGAAGAATGGGCAAAAGAGATGTACGAGTACTTCGAAGGCAGGATACAGTGCTTCGATCTGCGCGTAAACGGGGAGGAGTCGCCGATATATGCCATGACGCAGGAGTATTCCGACGAGGCGGTCGAGGTCGAGGTGAGCGGCGACGATCCCGCGTTTCATATGCATACAAGCGGAACGACAGGCGTTCCCAAGTGCGTTGTCTACACTCACGGATCCATACTCCGCGAGCTTGAAAGCACGCTTATGTCGTTTCATTATGTGCCGGGTCAGGTGTATCAGTTCGTGTCGCAGATGTTCCACTCCGCGGGCATGGGCGCGTACATGGTCCTGAGCACCGGCGGAAAGCTCATCATAAAATCATGCTTTTCGGTCGATGACTACATGCGCACTCTCGAGTCCGAGAAGGTAAACGCCATAGGCGTTGTTCCCATCGTTCTCAAAAGCATCCTCGACGCCCAGGAGCGCGGCAATTATGATCTGAGCAATCTTAAAGTGATAAATTATTCGACCTGCCCGATATCTCCCGACCTTCTTGCCCGAGCGATGAGCAAGCTCGACTGCCGTTTCTATCAGGCTTACGGCATGACGGAGATGCAAGCGTAGTCACGGTGCTGCTGCCGGAGGAGCATTTCATAGACGACGGAGCGCACCTTAAATCCGTAGGCCGCCCCATTTTCGGCGCGGATGTAAAGATCGTTGACGAGGAAGGCAAAGAATGCCCCGTCGGCGTAGTCGGTGAGATCCTCGCAAAGGGGCCCGGCATGATGAAGGAGTATTTCGGCCGTCCGGAGCAGACGCAGAACGTGATAAGAGACGGCTGGTACTACACAAAGGACATGGGCTATCTCGACGATAAAGGCTATCTGTTTATCTGCGGAAGAAAAGACAGCCTCATCATTTCCGGCGGCGAAAACATCTATCCCGAGGAAGTGTCGAATGTAATACAGCTTCTTTCCGACGATGTCGCCGAGGTCTGCGTATACGGCGTTCCGGACGAGCTCTGGGGAGAGCATGTCAAGGCAAGCGTGGTGCTTGCTCCCGGCAGCAAGCTCACCGCAGAGGCGCTTACCGCGTTCTGCAGAAAGCACATGCCGAGGTTCAGAGTGCCCAAAGAAATTGAATTTCTTCCTCAGCTTCCCAAGAACGCATCCGGAAAAGTTCTGGTCAATCAGCTCAAAAGCAGAAAATAAACCCATTTGAAAAGGCAAATTTGTGCATAAATTACGAAAATGGCGCCGCCACTGTGCAAAAAATACAATTTTCAAATCCGTCAAATTTTTGATTTTTGTTTGGTGCGCAGTTGTCGGTGCCGATTCGATAAAGATATTATATTAGCGTAACGCCGTGCGCCGCGGCGATCGTCAGGCGCCGGATTCGTTATTATACATATTTCGTGCAAAACAACAAATAAAAGAATCGGTCGTCACTGACCAAAGAAACGGAGGAAAAAACGATGATTAAAACAAAGTTTACAGAGATGTTCGGTGTAAAGTATCCGATCATTCAGAGCGGCATGCAGTGGCTTGGCGTCCCTGAGTTTGCATCCGTCGTCTGCAACGCGGGCGGCATGGGTACGATCAACACCTCCTGCTGGGACACCCCCGAAGAGCTGCGTGAAGCGCTCGAGCACATGAACACCCTTACAAGCAAGCCCTACATAGTAAATATTTCGATCACCCCGGGTCTGGCTCCGGATCTCGAGCTTATTCGCAAGTACATTTCCGCATGTAAGGACAACCATGTTGCATGTATCGAAACCGCAGCAGGCGACCCCCGCGAGTTCATGGGCGATATTCACGCCGCCGGCATCAGACATCTGCATAAGTGCCCCAACATGCACGTCTCCAGGAGTATGGAGAAGAAGGGTGTTGACCTTGTAACGATCGCAGGCTACGAGGTCGCAGGTCATCCCTCCGCAGACGGCGTAGGTACCTTCGTAATCGCACGCCGCGTCGCATCCCAGCTCAAGATCCCCGTTGTCGCAGCAGGCGGCATCGCAGACGGTCACGGTCTCGCGGCGGCACTTGCCCTGGGCGCCTCCGCAGTTGCAATGGGTACAAGATTTGTTGCAACCGAGGAATGTCCTCTGTCCGATAACCACAAGCAGTGGATACTCGACCACACCGAGAAGAACACCGTTCTGGCACAGAGAAAGATCGGATCCATGATGCGTGTTTCCGACAACAACGCTGCCCGCTTGGCAAATGCCATGGAGGAAAACGGCGCAACCATCAAGGAGCTGTTCCCCATCATAAGCGGCAAGCTCACCAAGCAGGCGTTCAAGAACGGCAATGTTGACAGCGCTATCTTCTGCGCGGGCCAGGCAATGGGTCTTATCGACGACATCGTTCCCGTAAAGACGCTTATTGACCGTATGGTAAAGGAAGCCGAGGAAACTCTCGACTCCGTCAGAAGCTGCTTCGTGGAAGACTGATCATCCGACTCTTTTAACGAAACAAAATCGAAAGGATAGCTTGAAATGTGTAAAAAAGAGAAAGTAATCAGAACCAAAGTAACCGAGATGCTCGGCATAGAGTATCCCATTATCCAGGGCTGCATGCAGTGGATATCCAGAGCTCCTCTGGTCGCCGCGGTCTCCGAGGCAGGCGGTCTCGGCCTTCTGTCCTCCTCCACCTTCAGCAACGCAGACGATCTGCGCAAGGAGATCCAGCTCGTAAAGCAGCAGACCAGCAAGCCCTTTGCGGTCAACCTCACCCTTATGCCCTCGCTCGTAGTTCCCGACTATGACGGCTACATCCGCGTATGTGCCGAAGAAGGCGTCAAGGTAATGGAAACTGCCGGCCGTCCTCCGAAGCCCGACATGGTTGAGAAGATCAAGAGCAGCGGAATGACCCTCATTCACAAGTGCACCACCGTAAAGCACGCTCTCAAGGCTCAGTCCTTAGGCGCAGACATGGTAGTTGCCGACGGCTTCGAGTGCGCAGGTCACCCCGGCGAGAACGACATCGGCTCCATGGTCCTGACTCCGCGTTGCGTTGAAGAGCTTGACATTCCCGTTATTCTGGCAGGCGGCGTTTCCACCGGCCGTCAGATGGCAGCCGCTCTTATGCTCGGCGCAGAAGGCGTTTACATGGGCTCCCGCTTCCTGCTCACGAAGGAGTGCCCCGTGCTTGACACCGTTAAGCAGCACCTCGCCGACAAGGCGACAGAGATGGATACCATTCTCCTTCTCAGAAGCTTCACCAATACCACCCGCATGTACAAGACTCCCGTTGCTCAGCGCGTATACGACAAGGAGCAGCAGGGCTGCAAGTTCGAGGACGTTGCCGAGGATATGGCTGGCAAAACCGCATGCAAGATGTTCTTCGAAAATGGCGACGTTGAGAATTGCGGCGTTATCTGCATCGGACAGACCGGCGGCCTGATCCACGAAGTCCTCTCCGTCAAAGACGTTATTGACGGCATGATGGCAGAGTGCAAATCCACTCTCGCAAAGTTCGATTTCTGATTTTAGAATCCTCATAGTTTTTATTATCCCCCCCAAACTGTTTTATTTCGTGATGTGGAGCCGATTAAAAAATCGGCTCCGCATTTGTGAGGTGTAATCGCTTGATCTTAACGGCTGAACAGCTTGAAATTAAAGAATTAGTGCACTCTTTTGCGGAAAAAGAAGTGCGTCCCATAGCAAGTGAATTTGATCGTTCAGGAGAATTTCCTTTTGATTTATATAAGACGGCATGTAAAATGCAGCTCAATTGCTTGGATCTTCCCGAAGAATATGGAGGCCCCGGAATATCCAAGGTGACAGCGTGCATCGTGCGTGAAGAGTTGTCCTGGGGCGATGCAGGCTTTGCATTGAGCGTAGGTGCAAACGGCCTCGGCATGAAGCCTCTCATTCTCGCCGGAACCGAGGCACAGCGCAGGCATTTTGCGGATGTAGTAACGTCGGGCGGCTTTTCCGCCTTTGCTCTTACCGAGCCAGACGCCGGCTCGGATGCCGGCGCCTGCCGCAGCACGGCTGTCGCCGTCGGCGACGAATACGTGTTAAACGGCCACAAGTGCTTTATCACAAACGGCGCTCTGGCCGATATTTATACTGTCGTTGCATCCACCGACCCCTCAAAGGGCGTTAAGGGTCTTACCATGTTTATGGTGGACAGAAATACCCCCGGCTTGTCCGTCGGTAAACACGAGGACAAAATGGGCATCCGCCTTTCAAACACGGCAGATGTCATTTTTGAAGATGTGCGTATACCGAAGGCAAACCGCATAGGCAGCGAAGGCTCGGGCTTCAAGATCGCAATGGAAACGCTTAATCAGGGGCGTGCGGGAACCTGCTCGTCCGCCGTCGGCATTGCAAGAGCCGCTTTTGAATATGCGATAAAGTATTCTCAGGAGCGTGTCACCTTCGGAAAACCCATATGCAGCAATCAGGCAATCCAGTTCATGCTTGCTGACATGGGCATGAAGATAGAGGCATCACGACAGCTCGGATTCCATGTTGCGGATCTTATTGACAACGGAAAAATGGCGGAGGTCAGCAAGCTTGCGTCCATGGCAAAGTGTTTTTCCACCGACATGCTGCAAAGCGTCACCTCCGATGCTGTGCAGATATTTGGCGGCTACGGCTATATGCGTGATTATCCCGTGGAGAAGCTCATGCGCGACGCAAAGATCTATCAGATTTTCGAAGGCACCAACCAGATACAGCGTATGGTAATAGCCGGTGCTCTTCTCAAGGAGCATCGGGTCAAGAACGGACTGCGTTAAGCCCCCGATTTCATTTTTCTTCAGATTGGAGACCAATATATGCATATTGCTGTATTTGTAAAGCAAGTACCGGACACTTCCGAAATCCAAATAGACAGGACCACCAATCGACTTATACGCGACGGTGTGCCCAGTATTCTCAATCCCTTTGACTGCTTTGCCGTGGAAACCGCACTGAGGCTTAAAGAAAAGCACGGCGGCACGATCACTGTCATCACGATGGGACCGAAGCAGGCTGTTTCCGTTCTGAAAAAGTGCTGTGCATTAGGATTCGATAACGCCTATCTTCTTAATGACATTGCGTTTGCCGGCTCCGATACATACTCTACCGGGTATATTCTTTCAACCGCTCTTACCGAGATCGAAAAGATCCACGGAAAAGCCGATCTTATCCTCGTCGGCAAGCAGGCAATAGACGGCGACACCGCTCAGGTCGGTCCGATTATTTCCGAGTTTCTGGATCTGCCGCAGATCACCTGCGCAGCCGAGCTTCCCGAGATAAACGAGGGTATCGCGAGCGTCACCAGAGAAACGCCGGACGGCACCGAAAAAGTGCGAGTATCGCTGCCTGCGCTGATATCCGTCTCAAAGACGAAGTATGAATTGCGTTATGAGTCGCTCGGCGGAATAGTGCGTTCAAACCGCCGCGAATATCCCGTGCTTACGCTTAAAGACCTTCCTTCGCTTGAGCGCTCGCAGATCGGTCACAGCGGCTCGCCCACGGTTACAAGGGAAACGTTCACGCCGGAGTTTTCCTCCGAAGTCATAATGCTGGATGAGGGCAGTATGCGGGATAACGCCGCCCGCTTGGCATCTATTTTTCGCTCTGCCGGACTACTTTAATTAAGGAGAATGACATGGAGGAAAACCTGATATTCGTATATGCCGAATGTTCGGAGCTTCAGCCCAGAAAGGTCGGTCTTGAGCTTTTGACTCCGGCTATTAATATTGCAGAATGTACTGGCGGCAAGGTTGCACTCGTCATGATCGGTGGCGTTGGAATCGGTGAAACCGCAGCAAACCTTTCTCACTGCGGTGCAGATATGGTTGTTTATGTAGAAGGAGAAGAGTATACAGACTACTCGACCGACGCATACACATTTGCCGCGGCGGAGCTTGTCAGGCGCTATTGCCCGACGGCAATGCTGATCGGCGCGACAAATCAGGGAAGAGACTTAGCGCCCAGACTTTCCTGCCGCCTCAAAACCGGACTTACGGCCGATACGACGGACGTTGACTACGACGCAAAATCCGGTCTTGTATCATGGACTCGCCCGGCCTTCGGCGGAAACCTCATGGCGACCATTTTCTGCCCCGAAAAGCGCCCTCAGATGGGCACGGTCCGTCCGGGGATATATAGAGTCCCGACGCCCGACAAGGATAAAAAATGCGAGCTTCGCCGTGAGGATATTCACTTTGACAAGTCCCTTATCCGCACCGAGGTAACGGAAAGAATTGCCGAAATAGCAAACGATATGCTTGCGCTCGAGGACGCGGAGATAATCGTGTCCGGCGGACGCGGCGTCGGCTCTGCGGAGAATTTTGAAATAATAAGACGGCTTGCCGATGAGCTCGGCGCGGCGGTCGGTGCAAGCCGTGCCGCGGTTGACGCGGGCTTTATTGAGCAGGTCCACCAGGTCGGACTGACAGGAAAGACCGTTCAGCCCAAGCTGTACATTGCCTGCGGCATATCCGGCGCGATACAACACAGGGCTGGGATGATCGGCTCGGATATGATAGTTGCGATAAATAAAGATCCCACCGCGCCGATTTTTGACATTGCGACCTACGGCATCGTTGGAGATCTTTTCGAGGTCATTCCTCTGCTTATCGACGCAATTCGCGCCGCGCGTGAGGAAGACTCGTGTATATTAAACAAAGCTTTATAACCCGGCCTGCGGCTTTCGCAGGCTGCACAATCTCCCCCCCTTCCTTCCATATTACAACAAGAGATGGCTTGCAGTGTACTGTAAGTCATCTCTTGTTGTTTTCTGTATTTTCGCCGGGAGAAATAAAAACTTCTGCGGAAAAATTTCCGCAGAAGAGAGAGGATTTACTTTTTCATCAGATAGTAGGTGATATTTGCAACGGCGCAAACATTGCCTTCGGCGTCGGCGATGGGGATTTCCATAGGGTACTGACCCTTGCCGTGCTCTTTGACATAGGCTATGCGCTCCTCGGCTTCTTCCTCGGTCATGGAGATGTCAACAACAAGATCGCCGGTGCACGGCTTCTTATAGTCCAGGCTCATGTTCTTTATAATGGGAACATAGGTGGAACCGTATGTGCACTTAATAAGGCTTGCGCCGGTTGCCTCGACGAACACGAAGTAGCTTCCCGCATATACCATACCGACATGGTTCATGTGCATTTTAGAAGCGGGGAGTCTGAACTTGACATGACGAAGCTCCGCAACTTCGGGGGATATTCCCGCGATGTTGATGTATTCGATCTTGCCCTTGGTAACGCCGTCTTTTACGCCTTCGAAAAATTCCTTGTCGAAATCAGCCATTTGTTCTGCTCCTTTTTGTATAGATAAATTTATATGTTGTGTTATTAGATTATCAAAGAGGCGGATTTCGTTCAAGATTATAAAATATGAAGTGGGGTTGCATTTTCCCGCTGATTTTTGTAGCCTTTGCCCAATTATTCAATTTGTTTTCCTGCATTTTTACACACAACACCGAATAATTCGAAATGTTTTTTCGTACTTTGTGCCCTTGATAAACATAATCATACGTTGTTTAATAATAGTGATAATAATTAGACAAAGTTTGGGCCAAAAGATTATGCTGCTTCTTAAATAGAATGCTTATAGCCTTGGTGCGTAAATACGCATTGAAGGTCACTTAATGCCACAAAAAAGAGTTATGGAGGAATATTATGAGTTACGGAGAGTTTTTAAGCTTCTCTCAGGAGGATAATGTCGGCATTGTTCGGCTGTCAAGGCCGGAGGCATACAACACCATGAGCGCCCCCTTTTTTGAGGCTATGATCGAGCTTCAGGAAGAAAAAATCATAGGCAACCACGAGCTTAGAAGCATTGCGCTTCTTGCCGACGGCAAGCACTTTTCCGCGGGTATCGACCTCAATTATGCAAGCACCGTGATAGGCAAGCCCGGCAGAAGTCTTTACGGCGTGAAGTACTGGCAGCGGGCATATCAGTTCTGGCACGACTGCAATCTGCCTGTTGTAGTCGGAATACAGGGCGCGTGCATGGGCACGGCGATCGAGCTTGTCGCAGCCTGCGACTTCAGGATCGCGGCGGAAAATGCGAGGTTTGCTCTGCGTGAGGTTCAGGTGGGCATAAGCACCGACATGGGCGGAACGACCAGGCTGACCAAGCTTATCGGCCCCGGAATGACCAAGCTGATGGCGCTTACCTGCGAGGATATTTATGCACAGGAGGCATACCGCATCGGGCTTGTTGAAAGGCTCGTATCCTTAGAAGATCTGGAAAGCACGACCTTGAGCTATGCGAAAAAAATGGCTGAGCTTCCGCCCATTGCGGTTCAGATGTGCAAAAAGTGCATCAACATTGCGGCCGAATCAAGCTACGCATCGGGGCTTCTTGCCGAGGAGATTCAGGGAATATATACCGTCAGCACAAAGGATAAGGCGGAGGCTTCAAGGGCGATGCTCGAAAAGCGCAAGGGGCTTTATACATGCGAGTAATTGTCATCCATATGGTGCCAAGCAGCTGAGCATTAATTAATAACGCAAAATTGTGATAAATATAGTTTAAGGAGAAATTCGATGAAAGTATTGGTTATTAACGGAAGTCCGAAATTGGAAAAAAGCAATTCACTTCGCCTGACAAACGCCTTCGTAAAGGGTCTGCAAAGCGAAACCGAGGTGGAATTTGAACAGCTCGACATTTACAAGCTCAACATCGAGCCCTGTCAGGGCTGCCTTTCCTGCTGGAAGCGTACACCCGGCAAGTGCTTCAAGAACGATGATATGGCAGGCTGCATAGAAAAGCTTCTTGCCGCAGATGTTATTATCTGGAACTTTCCGCTTTACTACTACTCGCTGCCTGGTCGCATGAAAAACTTTATTGACCGTCAGGTTCCCACCATGAAGCCCGTAATGAAGGACAGATTTGACGGCAAGGGCAACGGCAAACACTCATCTCGCTATGATCTGTCCCATCAGCGCCATGTCTATATATCGACCTGCGGCTTTTTCTCCGACAAGGGCAACTATGATGCCGTAAGAGCGCAGATGGATCTCATTCACGGTGTTGGCAACTATACGACGCTGTTCTGCGGCGAGGGCGAAATGTTCCCGGTTCCGATTCTGAAGGACCGCATTGCGGAATATCTGAGCTATGTTTCTCAGGCAGGCGTTGATTATGTTCGCTATGGCACGATCCTTCCTGCGACGAGAGAGAAGCTTGACGAGCTTATCATGCCCAAGGCGGAGTTTGAAAAAATGGGCGACTCGTATTATGCCCATTGCGAAGCAAAAGCGGCAAAGCTTGCTAAGGAAAAAGCAGCAGCCGCTGAAGCGAAATAATTCAAAAGCCTATACACAACAGTTTATAAAAATCCCGCAGTTTCTGAACCGCCCCGGATTGTGCGGACAGCAAAAAAGCCCCTCTGTGTAGGGATATGAAGTTTTAAGAAACATACTGGCGTCGCAATTTCAGCGGCGTCAGTTCTGTTTTTGACTGGATGCGTTGGTGGTTGTGAAAATAGATATACTCGCCAATCAGCTTTTTTGCTTCGGCAAGCGTGGCGATCTTAGTACGGTTGATGCATTCAGGCTTTGGAAGAGGAATTGACCGGCGTCACCGGGATGCTGCGGCTGTGCATCGAAGAAAACGCCGCCAATGCCACGACGGAAGAGACCTACCGCGCCACTCACGCCGATTTGTGCCGCCGCTTTGAGGAAACCGAAGCCAAGCTGGCAGCACTGCAAATACAGCAGGACAAAATGAAGGCGGACGCCATCACCATCGGCGGCATGATGTTTGAACTGGGTGAGTTGGACACTCTGCCCGTTGACTTTGACGAAAAACTCTGGCAAGGCACCATCGACCACGTCACCGTCCACGCCGACGAGCGGGTGGTGTTTCGGTTCAAGGATGGGAAGGAAATCACAACGAGGCTATGAGAATAGTAAAAACAGGCCCGGGACGGCAGAAAAAGATTCTGCTGCTCCGGGTCTGTTCTATTTTGTTCTTTCTGTCCGTTTTGTCCCATGGACATAAAAGGAAAATGCCTAAGACTCAGAGTAGCATCGCAGCCTTAGGCGGTTTCATACAGATAAAAAATAATAATTTATCGTTTATATCTTATAACGATTGCAATTACCACCAAGCCGTGATTTGGGAACACCCAGCTGCGGCAAAATGGGGCGGTGCAGTTAGTTCTCAGCCGGAGATGCTCCAAAAATCCCCTATTTCACGCAAAAAACGCCTGCAGAACAGCAGAAAATAAAAAATTACCGTTGCTGATATTGTATCAACAACGGTAACTGATTTGGCAAATCTGACGTTCGTGGATACAATGCACCAAGCTTTGACGGCATGGTGCATTATTTTATGGGTTCAATTTTGATTCACCGGGGCACTGCGGACGGAAAGGACAGTGCAATACGTCAACACTTGCCGGTTTGGTCGCTCACTTCTACACACTCAGAGATCAGTAGCATCTTCAAAGTTACCACATCTTTTCAAGTATTCATGCTCGCCGTCTACTGCGACCGCTCCGCACTTGCAGAAGTTAAAGTCATGCTCAGAATAGCTTTCAGTCTCATCGCCACACTTGTTGCAGCGAATCTTGTTCACTAAAATCTTCATCATATTACCGCGCCCAATATTCCGTGTACAGCCAAGTGGTTTTTATAGAAAATTTTTACTCGTCTAGGAGTTCTCTTGCCCTCTGCTTAACCATCTTTTCAATCAGCTTCAGCCTATCATTGGGTAGATTATGCCGGGAGTGTTTCTTGAAGTGGAACGTAAGCAGATGGCGCAGGATTTCTTTATGTGCCGGGGTCAGCGCTTGTTTTGTCGCACCAACATAGTCATCGTAAACGCAAGTGGAACAAAGAACACCTTCCCATTTAGACAGGCCATGTGGCTGGCACCCAGTGGGGCAACAAGAAGTACATGAATATGAAGCACTTAAAGGCAGCTTTGGAAGACGTCTCTATTGCCGGTTGACCTCATTCAGCCAGAGTCTGCAAACTAATTTGCACATAACTTTTGACGGCACCAAACGGTCTGCCGACCGCAAGCTATTTACGAGGGCAGAAAGTCAAGCAAGAGCAACAAAAACCTCACGCGGAGTTTTCCAACCTAGGCACTTTCTCGGGCGGTCGTTCAAAAGATCAACGACCACGTCCAGCTGTGCCTGCGTCAGAGTGCGGAAATCATAGCCCTTTGAGTTGCTGTTGCGTTTGATTTCGCGGCTGATCGTGGACGGATTGCGGCCGAGTCTACGAGCGATCTCACGTATGCCGAGGCCATCTTTTAAAAAATTGTGTAGACTAATGCGCTCATCGTGTTTAAAATGTGTGTAGGACAACATGGCTCACTCCTTGTAACTGTTTTTGTGGTGATTACATTTTACATAAGTTTGGCCATGTTGTCTTTCTATTTTTAGGTGTTGCACTTCAGATGATAATCTATCGAGCAACCCCACCAAGTGGGGCTGTTTTTCTTGTGGACAAAAAATACGACCGGCACCATAATGTGTCGGTCGCATTGAATAGGAATTTAGAAAAAATGTTTGTTAGGCGTGAAAAGGTATGGAAGGAAGGGGGATTATATGGTGAGAAAGAAAAACCCAACAAGCATTTTTTGCATAGTAACTGTCTGCGCAATGCGCAGCATATTAAAAGCGCCAGTATTCAACGGGTTCACTCATGACTTGAGCATCGCTATCATGGCGTCGCAGACCTCGTCCATGTCGCCTACGATGCCGTAGTCGCAGTAGTTGAAAATGGGTGCGGATGCATCCTTGTTGACTGCAATGAATTTTTCCGCGTCAACGCCGGTGACGTGGTTTACCGCGCCGGATACGCCGAAGCCTATGTAGAGCTTGGGCTTTATCATGACCCCGGACTGACCAACCTGAAGCTTTACAGGCAGCAGCTCTCTGTCGCACACGGGGCGCGTACCGGCAAGCTTACCGCCGAGAAGCTTTACAAGCTCTCTGTACTTATCAAGACTCTCGTCCTTGACGCCGTTTCCGACGCAGACGATAGTATCGCACGAGGCGATATCAAGCTCGGGATCGAATTCGTTAGCCTTGTACTCAAGGAGCTTCGTGCGGATATTTGCAGGGTCTAAATCTATATACTCTTTGATGAGCTCGAAGTCGGCCTTTTTGCCCGTCGGAACATATTTGAACGTGCCCGGGCGGATAGTTCCGACCTGAGGCCGCAGGACCGGAATGGTGATAACCGCCATGATTTTGCCGCCGGCCGCAGGCTCGACGAATTCAATATCGGTGGTCTCGGGATTATATATAAGCTCTGTTGCATCAGATGTGCAGCCGGTTTCGAGGCAGGCTGCGAAGTGAGGTGCAAAGTCTCTGCCGTTTGCGGTGGCACCGATGAATATCGCCGAGGGCTTGTACTTCTTCGACAGCTCAACATAAAGGTTTGAGAACGCCTCTGTATTGTAGCGCTCATATCCCGTGCCGGAAACAATGATCGCACCGTCAACGCCGCATTCTTTGAGCTTTTCAATTTCGGTTTCGAGAATGCTTCCGGCGATTACGCCGATGAGCTTATCGCCGGACAGATCGCACAGCTTGCGTATCTCGCAGCACAGTTCAAAAGCGGCAGAAGATACCTTGCCGTTCGAGTGCTCTATATGCACCCACATGTTTTTGTATTCATGTTTATCCATGTCTGCGCCTCCTTAATCCTTAATCAGCTGCATAAGCTTTGCAACGGATGCTTCCACGCTGCCCTCATCAATGATGACACCGGGCTCCGGCATCACCGGCGGGAACATGCGCGGCACCTTGGTCGGCGAGCCGGGGTCACCTATGCGGCTGCGGTCGAGTCCGGGGATATCGTCGGCAGTGATAGTTGTGATAACGGCTTTCTTTGCCGCAAGCTTACCCTTGAGGTTGGGTATACGTGCGGGGTAATTAGTTTTCTCAATGGTAAACAGGCACGGAAGCAGAACTTCAAGAGTTTCAACGCCATCCTCAAGCTCACGCTCAACAACAGCAGTCTTTGCCTCTTCTCTTACTTCTTTTATGAGCAGTGCACCCGTCACCTGAGCTGCACCGAAGCGCTGGGCAAGCTGTGCACCCATCTGGCCGGTTGCTCCGTCGAGCGATTCCTTACCGCAGAATATCATGTCATACTTATCCTGGGTATCGGCCGCCGAGAGGATAGAGTAGCTCGTTGCAAGGGTGTCGGCATTGCCGAATGCACGATCAGTAACTAAAACGGCCTTGTCAGCTCCGACCGCGAGGCACTCACGCAAAGCAGCCTCTGAATTTGGAGGTCCCATGGTTATGAGTGTGACCTCGCCGCCGTACGTCTCCTTGACCTTCATCGCTGCAGACAGCGCGTTTGCATCCTGAGGATTGAGTATCGCGGGAACTCCGGCGCGGATAAGATTGCCCGTTTCGGGATCCATACGCATCTGGTCAACATCGGGAACCTGTTTTACACAGCAAAGTATTTTAAGCATCAGTCTGCCACCTTTCCGGGATTGAGTATGCCCTTTGGATCAAGCTTTGCCTTTGCAGCCTTGAACTCGTCGCGCACATTTTCGCCGAGGTATGCTGTTTTGGCATAGCCGATGCCGTATTCACCGCGGATATCTCCGCCGAGAGCAGCGCACTTTTCATACACCGCTGCCGAAAAATCGGCAATAGCTGCCTTGAACTCGTCTTTTTCGCCGTCGGAAGCTATGTGAATATGCATTCCGCCGGTGCAGACGTGTGCATACGCCAGTGCTTTCAAGCCCTTTTCTCCGGCAAGAGCCTTGGCCCATTCAACCATCTCGGCGATATTTTCTGCCGGAACGGTTATGTTATACTCAAACGAATTCTTTGCACCGCTTTCCATCGAGGTATGGAACGCATCGTGGGCTGCCCACATATCGCGCTTCATGGTCGGTGTGTCGCCTACCAGTATATCCAGGCATTCCATATCTTCGGCAAGCTCCGCTATGGCTTCCATCTGCTCCATGACTGCATCGTCGTCCTCGCCCTCGAGAACTGCCATGAGGGTCGCTGCGACACGCTCTCCGTCCATTTCGACCGGAAATACCGGGGAGCCGGTAACATTACCGGAAAACTCCACCATATCGGTGTCCATGTACTCAACAACTGCCGGTGCGCAGCCCGTTCCGGTAACGATCCCGGCTGCTTTTATGCAGCTTTCGGTATCCATAAACGGAAGGAGCAATATTGCGTCGGCTTTGGGCTTGTCTATGAGCTTGAGCGTAAGCTCGCAGATAACGCCCTGAGTTCCCTCGCTGCCGACAACGCTTTCATTGCCCGCAAGGTTTACGACGCTGCCGTCGGCAAGGACGATGACTGCATCGAGGACATAGTCTTTTGTGCTGCCGTACTTAACGGCGCACGGGCCGCCTGCATCGGTAGCTGCGTTGCCGCCGATGGTAGCGGTCTTCTCGCCCGGGTCGGGGGGATAGTACATGCCATTCTTTTCGGCCTCAGCCTTCACATCCTGCAAAAGTACACCAGGCTGAACTTTGAGAATGCCGTCAGCATAGTCCAAAACCTTGTTCATTCCCTTGACGGAGAGAACAATGCCGCCCTTCACGGGCACAGCCCCGCCCACCTGTCCTGTGCCTGCGCCCCGGACAGTTACGGGGATGCCTGTTTCATGGCAGAGCTTCATCACAGTAGCAACATCTTCGGTGCTTAAAGCCTCAACCACAGCCTCCGGACAATAATTCCCGCCCGGATACTCGTCATGGCAATAATCTGCGCCTATCAAGTCCCCGGTGAGGACATTTAAGCCAAGTTTCAACATTTCATCAATAATCATTTTTACAGAATCCTTTTATTTTTTTGTAATATTCATATACTTCTGAGCGCATGTCTCATATATATGTTATGTGACAACTCGTGCTTTACAGTTGAGCAGGGGCCATGTCCGGGGTAGATTATGAGGTTCTCATCCAAGCCCGCAATAATTCTCAGCGAGTTCATCAGTTCAGTGCTATCTCCGCCCGGTAGATCTGTTCGACCAACTGAACCGGCAAACACAGTGTCTCCTGTAAATAATGCGCCTTCTGTTCTAAGCACCACAGAGCCTTTGGTGTGACCCGGAGTATGCAGAATATGGACATTTATGTTCCCCACTGATATAACTGCCCCGCTATTGTAATTAATCAATGGTGAAAATGCGCTGACTGTCGGGAATGCTTTACCCATATCATACTCGACCGTTTCATTGGGGCAGTCGGCTTTATGACAGTATATCGCCAATTCGGGCCATTGCTTCTGCAGCACCGGAATTGCGAGAATATGGTCATAATGCCCATGCGTGAGCAGTATTGCGTAGGGCGTAAAGGCATTTTCTAGGATATACCCGGCAATTTTCTCGCCGCTATCGGCCGGATCAATTATCACGCACTTACCGGATATAGGGTCGCTGAGAATATATGTATTTGTCTGGTATTCACCCAAGCACATTTGTTTTATGTTCATATAGTTCTCCTCAACACTTCATTCTGCATCACACGACACCGATCATTTGTTGCGGAACACGGGAGTGCGCTTCTCTGCAAACGCCTGAGTTCCCTCTTTAACATCTTCCGAGTCAAAAGTGAGTCGGGTAAGATAGTTTTCCATTGTTGCATGAGCGCTTTGATTAAGGCCGTTTGCGTTGTTGAGAAGAGCTTTGATCGCACGAACACCTATCGGGGCTTTTGAGGCATACAGCTTTGCCTGTGCCTGCGCACACGAAAGAAGTTCGTCGGGAGCAACGACCTTCTGAACGATGTTCATGCTCAGTGTCTCATCCGCGCCAAAGGTTTCTCCCGAAAACATAAGATGCTTCATATGCGGAGTGGAAAAGCCTTTTCCCAGCGTATAAGTAGTACCCCAATTGGCGAACATGCCAAAATTGATTTCGGTAAATCCGAATTTTGCGCGTTCACCGGCAATGACATAGTCAGCCATCATTGCAAGAACAAGACCACCGCCCAGCGCATAGCCATCCACAGCCGCAATAACAGGAATCGGGAAATTCAGTATCTTATCCATTACCGCACGCGCAACGGTATTCTCGTATATTGCCTCCTCTGAGGTTTGCGGCCCTTCGTTTAAATCATCGCCCGCAGAAAAGGCTTTTTTCACGGAGCTTGTCAAAACCACCGAACGGACCTCATCCTTGTTTACAAGCTTTTCTAAAGAAGTGAACATCCTTTCAAGCTCGTCGAAAACACCCAATGTAAAAAGATTCAGAGGAGGACGGTTAAAAAACACAGTGGCCACTTTGTCTTCTACTGCGGCATAAAGATTTGTCGTATCAATTCTCATTTAAACCAGCGATTTCTTTCTCAGAACTTTTCTACAAGGATGGGTAGAAGTTCAACGGCATCGCCAATCAGAGTGTAGTCGGCCTGCGAAACGATGGGAGCCTTTTCGTCCTTGTTAACTGCAAAGATTACATTTGCCTGATTTATTCCGACCATGTGCTGTATCTGGCCAGATATTCCGATTGCCATGTAAAAATTGGGTTTGAGCATACATCCGGAAACGCCGATATAGCGTTCCTTGGGATACCAATGCTCTTCCTCGGCAACAGGTCTTGAACAACCGACCTCCGCTCCAAGCTTGGCGGCAAGCTTCTCGGCGCAAGGTATGTTGTCAGCGCTTGAAAGGCCCCGTCCAATACCTACGATCCTTTTCGCGGCTGCAAGGTTTACAGACGACACGTCCAGTTCTCTCGTGCCGATCTGTTCCACAGAATCATCGGGCTGTGAAGGCAGGTCTTCAATCTTAGCATCGACAGGCTCCGCCGCCGCATCAAACACGCCCGAGCCCACAACAATGACAGCGGGCAGACTGCTGCTTTCCGTTTTTACGGCGCTTCCTCCAAAGACGAGCCGCTGCGTTTGCACGGTGCTGCCGGTTACGGTTACCGACGACACATCGCAAAGCGGGCTCACGCCGAGCTTTGCAGCGGCATATCCGGCTACCAATCTGCCATCGCAGCTGGATTCGCAAATAATAATGTCGGAATCGGATATAAAATCGGACAGGCTCTTTAAAATGCACGGCACAGAAGAGTCTTCGTAGCAAAACGCCTCGTCTGCACATCCAAAGGTTTTTGCAGAGGTGATCAGCACGACTTTGCTTCCGAGAGCTTTGGCGCCTGCCGTCAGTTCATTAATGTTATTTGCGCCGTTGGCAAATACGGTGATTTTATTCATTGTCATGTACCTCCCGACTTTATCAGACATACTTCTTGACGGCTCTAACAAATGCATCTATTCCGTCCTCATCACTTGCTTTGAAAACGACCTGCTTTCGGTCGGTGCGTTTAGGTGCGAGTACCGACACGGTTTCGCAAGCAGACTTTTTGTATTCAAACTCAGAAGCGTCCCATACCTCAACGGCCTTCTTGCCGGCGGCAAGAATATCCTTCATTGAAGGAATACGGGGTTTGCAAATATCGCTTGTAACCGAAACAACGGCTTTGCCACTGATTTTTATGATTTCGGTATGGCTTCCGTTGTTTCGCTCGATCACCCACGCTCCGTCTTCAAACGAAATTTTATCTGCGCCATTTATAGTGGGAACACTGAGCAGAGAGCCGACCATGTTGCCGAGAATCTGGGAGTACATATCGCTGCTTCCCTCACCGAAGATGACAAGGTCAACATCGCCCACGCGCTCAACAGCCTGAGCAATAAACTTAGCTGTCGTTAAGGCATCTCCGCAATCGGCGGTCTGAACGCCGTAGAGCTTTACCGGCCCCCTCGACAGTGCAGCTTTTCTCATTTTGGAGTTTGTCAGTACATCACCCGACACGGTCAGCATATCAACTTCTGTGCCGTCTATCGTCTTGCCGAGCAGCATTGCTGCTTCAATGGCGTTGAGATCATACTGACTTACGGTCCATTGCGCTGCTTCTAGATTCAAAGTGCGGTCGGCATTGACCGTTATCTCGCTTTCTTCTTTTACATACTTGAAACAAACAAGGATTTTCATAATTCCACCTCATACAGTACTTTTAGTGTCAGCGTTTTCACTTCTTTAATTGCAATTTGTGTGCCAACCTTTTATACTTGCGCTTTCAAAAGAAGAAAGCCCATTGTAATTACTTTTTTAACTACAATGGGCTGATTTTTAATTCAGCGGATTATCTGTTCCTGTAGACAGGATTTCTCTTTTCTTCAAAAGCAAGAGAACCTTCTTTGCAGTCCTCGGACAGATATGCCGCACGGTCGCATTTTCTCTCAAGCTCCAAACCTTCCATAATATTCTGATTCATATAGAAATTAATGGCCTGCTTTGTGAGACGATTTGAAACAGGTGAATTGTATGCGATCTTCTCGGCCAGCTTAACAGCCTCGTCAAGAAGCTGCTCCTGTGAGAAAACATCTGTAACAAGTCCGATAGTCAACGCCTTATCAGCAGAAATCTTTTCAGCAGTGAACATCAGGCGTTTTGCCTGGGCAACACCTATTATGCGCGGCAGACGCTGTGATCCGCCCCATCCGGCTATCATACCAATCTTGGTTTCAACAAGACCCATTTTTGCATTATCCGACGCGATCCTTATGTCACACGCAAGTGCAAGCTCAAGTCCGCCACCCAGCGCATATCCGTTTATGGCTGCGATCGTAGGACACGGGAAATTGGAAAGGCGAGTAAGTATACCTCTTGACCAAACATCAGATTCATCGAGCTGATCTATGGTCGGATCGCTATACTCACCGACATCGGCACCGGCACAAAAAGCTTTCTTACCTTCTCCGGTGAATATGACGCAGCGAAGGTCCTCTCTATCTTCCAGGTCTCCCATAGCGTCTCTGAGATCCCTGAGCATTTGAGCGCTCAGAAGATTCAGTGGTAGTGCAGACAATGTCACAACAGCGATTTTATCGCTGATCTCATACCTAAGAGAATTAAATTCTTTTACCATTTTATTCACCTCAAAATCAGTCCTTAGCTATGACTCCTTTATTATAGAGCTCGGCAATTTGACTTTCAGAATAACCAAGATCCTCAAGAATAGCATCGTTATCATAACCGTGAGTGGGCATAGCACGCCAGATCTGGGGAGGATTGACCTTGAATCTGGGGACAATGTTAACACCCTTGTATGTTTCACCCGTCATGGTATCCCACTCGACAAACATCTTTCTAGCGGTATACTGCGGATGATCGGGCAAATCAGGGAATCCAAGAACGGGGCTACATGCGACCTTGATCGACTCAAAATATGCTTCGTGCTCAGCATTTGTCTTGGAAAGCATATATTCATCAATTTTCTGAGCAATCAAAGGTGCTTTTGAAGACAGCATAGGAATATATGACATCGTTGTCGGATATTCCTCGGTACCGTAAAGTTCCTCAAGCCCAATATCTGTAAAGAATTGTTTTAGCTGGTTTACGCCCAACACGTTCATGAGGAGGAATCCATCCTTGGTTTTATAAACACCGACAGCCATCTGAACAGGATCCTTGTCGCCGGGACGGTCATAGATTATGCCATCATTGAGATAATCAACGATATTGTAGGTCTCAAGACGCATAAGTACTTCTGTCATAGCGATGTCAACGCTTTCCCCTTTACCGGTTTCTCTGGCTCTGGTCAGCGCCGCCAGCGTTGCCGCGCAGCCGTAGACAGCCGTAAACAGATCACCGACATAGGGGTATCCGGGGATCGGAGGTCCGTCGGGCATACCATTTTGGCTCATATAGCCACTCATCGCCTGCGCTATGCCGTCAAAGCACGCGCGGTTGAGATATGCCGGATCTGCATCTTCCTGTCCGTAGCCTGATATTCTGGTAATGACAAGCGAAGGATTGATAGCCCACAAGAATTCATCGGTTATGCCCTTCTTGATAAGGCTTGGTCCTTTGCCTGCGGTCAGGAAAATATCCGCATCGGCGATAAGCTGTTTGAAAATCTCCATTCCTTCCGGGCTGAAAAGATCAAGAGCGAGGCTTCTGTCGTTTCTGTGGTCAGCCTCTGCCTGCCTGTAGTTTCGCAGGGGGTCACCACCGTTTTTCGTGCTCTCTATCCAAATAACATCAGCTCCCCATTCTGCCATCATGTGGGGGCCAAAGGGACCCGCTACCTGAACAGCGGAGAACACGACCTTAACACCCTGTAGTGGTCCTGCTTTGACCGGGTGGTGCAAATTATTATTAACATTCTGTTTTATGTATGGCATAATTCACCTCAGATTTTGTGCTGTTAAATGCATTACTTATACATTTTCACTATTCTTCTGCCCAGTGTGCGCGCCATCATCTCGTCAGTGCCCCCGGATATTCTGGAAGCTCTGCAGTCACGCCAGAAGCGAGCTACTCTGTGCTCGGCGCAGATGCCTACGCCACCGAGAATTTGCAGTGCATCGTCGCACACTTCCTGCGCTGCCTTGACGCAATAATACTTGCACATTGCCGCGTAGCCCGGCTCGAGCGTTCCGTGGTCGCACTTGTATGCGCCCTCATATATCATGTTGCGCATATTCTCGATTTTGCATGCCATATCGACCAGCTTCTGCTGGATAATGGGTTGTCTAGCAATCACGTCGCCAAACTGAACTCTCTGATTGGCATATTTTGCAGCATCTTCAAATGCGCAGAGTGCGTAGCCATAGGTGTAAAGTGCGGAAATAACGCGCTCAACATTAAAGTCGCTTTTCTGCATATCAAAGCCGGCGCCCTCTTCTCCGAACATATCGTCAAGCTCAATCTCGACATTATCAAGATAAATCTCGCATGCGCTGTTTGTGCGAAGACCGAGCTTGTCAAGAGGAGATATCTTAATTCCGGGCAGATTTACGGGGAAGAAGAAGTTGGTGTATTTGCTCATGGTCTCGGCGTCAAGAGCTGTTATGATCATGTACTCTGAGATGAGTGCATCAGTGGCAAAAGTCTTATGTCCGTTAATATATATTTTGTCGCCATCAATTCTGTATGTTGTCTGCATTGCACCGAGGTCGGAGCCTGCGCCGGGCTCGGTAGCCGCATTACACACAAGGACTTTGTTTGTTTCCATAAGCTCCTGTGCGATTTTCTTCTGCTTTTCGTTGCCTTCACGCAGAAGCACGGGGTAAGTTGTTGATGCCCAAATGCAAGCTGCGTTTCCGCCGTATCTGAGAATCTCTTCCCAGCATGCGCAGAAGGTAGTAAACGCGTCTTCGTCCAGTCCGCCGTATTCGGGCGGATTTATCATTGCGTGAAGCCCAAGCTCACCGAGAGCAATGCAAAATCTTTCGGGGAATTTGTGCTCAACATCGCATTCGTTGAAATACGGTTCCCAGTTCTCACTCGTCATGAGATCTCTCATAGCCTGTCTGAGTAGTTCCTGGTCTTCATTAAAAACAATAGCCATTTTGTACCTCTTTCTTTGGATTATTTATGTTTTTAATCATTAATCTTATTTTTCTATTCTTTTTCTGCGGTTCGGATAGTCGCAGGATCTTCTCCATTGCCCCAAACTCTGTGCATATCTTTGAAGTTTGCAACAATAAGGAATATAGCAACTATGAATGATGGTATGCCTGCCCAGATCATTGCGTTCTTGACCGTCTGAAGTCCACCAACATAAAGAAATGCCAGGGTCATGATACCGGTCAGAATGCACCAGCCGACACGCCCGATCTTTGAAGGCTCCTCGTTATCGGGCAGGTTAGGCTGTGCAGCCATAGCGTTGCCGTAAACGCTGGACTGAACAAAGGTCCATGCAGAAAGGAATGCATATATGAGAATTGCAGCGAGGATAACCTTACCGCCGGGAAGAGTATTTACCACATAGATTATTGCGTCATAAGGGCTGGAATTGTACATTGCTATAAAGGTTTCGGGATCGCCGAGATATGTTGCAATAGAATAGTTGCCTACGGTCCAGAAGAAAACTCCGCAGCCGATTGCACTTGCAACGACAGTGCCGATAACGCACTCGCTTACCTTGCGGCCCTGGTACAGTCTGCCGTAATAAAGGCCGGAGCTGATTATGGGCGCAATGAACATAATGTTGAAGAACATTGTCCACCCCTGAGACCAGCCGGAGTTATCTGCCGCGCTCGTATAGAGTGTCATCTGGAAGAAATGCTGAAGCTGCCAGCCGATGGACTCAACAGTGTTGTTGATGATAAATGTGGTAGGACCGGCAACAACAACAAATGCACAAAGAACAAAGAAAATTATTACTCGAATGTTATTTGCCAGCGTAACACCCTTATACAAACCAGAATAGATGGTTATCGTCATTGCCAGTGTGATGAGAATGATTATTACCGCCTGAGTTACAATTCCACTGCTTATTCCGAACACTGCGGCGGCAAATGCTGCAATTATAGGGACAGATACGCCGAGAGAGTAACCGGAGTTGGAGAGAATTACACCGACCATGTAAAGATAGTCAAGAACCTTGCCAAGCAGTCCGTTGGCTCTTTTCCTGCCTATTAGTCCTTCGCATGCTGCGCCGACGCGAGATGTGTTGCGCTTCATAACAAACATAAAGAATGCATATGCCACACCGGCGACCGCGTAAATGCTGAACGGAACAATTCCCCAATGGAAAGCACCATAGGACGATGACCACTTGAGCGCTTCGGTGCTGAACGGCTCTACGCCAAACGGAGGTCCGGAAAGGTAGCTGTAGAACTCAAGGAAAACCCAGTAGACAAGGCTTGCGGAAGAGCCCCAGACGAAAAGGTTTGCGTAAAAAGAGAACGTGCTGGTCTTAGGCTTGCTGTCGCCGAATCTTTTGTTGCGATATTTACCTAAAACAAGCCATATGCAGATGAAAAAGCATACTAGGCAGAACAGAAGCCAGAGCCATCCGAAGCTGTTATTTATCGCCCAGAATGTTTTCGTCATGAATGCGTCCATTGCGCTTGGAAAAGCGAATATCAATGCCGCAAACACCAGAATAGTAAGAACCGCCGGTATTACTACCGCCCAATCTACTACTCTACTTTTTTTGTTGGCATCATTGTCCATCTTTATTCCTCCATATGAAAAGATTTTTGTGGTTGATTACCATACTTTTTGTGTTGCATCTTTCGTGCCAAAATTAAAAGCTAAATTTTTGCCGCTATCGTTTGGAATATACAGACGGCGCAATTCAAAAGCGTCATTTTTTTGACATATATGTCAGATAGGGCCTGACATATATGTCAGATATATGCCGTTCTTGTCTGATTTTGCTTGATTTCAATAGTCAAAAATGTATTGACAGGTTCTCGTTTTTTGCTAAAATGAGGTTGGCATACAATTATCAATCTATAGATTTAGGACTCTGAAAACTACACAGCATATTATTGAGAGGTGCTTATTATGCGTCTAAAAGAAGAAACTCGCATTATGCTTGATGCCTTGGCTTCTATGGGCAATTATGTAGAGGTCGTCGATAAAAACGGAACCTATGTATATTGTTCAGAAAACATTACATACGAAACGGGCTCCGCCAGTGATTTGGTGGGCAAGCACATAACACAGGCATTTAATCTGACGGATGACACCTCGGTGCTGATGCAAACATTAAAAACTGGTAAGCCACAGCGCGATGTGTTTCTTCACTACAATGTAAGAACAAGCGGCAGGGAGTTTTATTGGCTTTACAATTCATTCCCTCTGATCATTGACGGTAAAATTGAAGGCGCAATAGCAACATACAGAGAACTCGACTCAATAAAGAATGTGGTACAGTGTTGGAATTCAGTTCCCTCCTCATCGAAGTCGGCGCGAGGCAACATCTCAGGCAGTAGCAAAGGAATGTATGTGTTCGATGACATCGTTACGAGCTGCCCTAAAATGATGCAGTCCATAGAGCTTGCAAAAAGGATTTCAGCAAAAGAATCGTCTGTACTTATAGTCGGAGAGACCGGCACGGGAAAAGAGCTTTTCGCTCAAAGCATTCATTCATACGGTGCAAAAAACAACCGGCCATTTGTTGCAATAAACTGTGCCGCTATCCCGAATAATCTCCTTGAAAGCATACTTTTCGGTGTTGCAAAAGGTGCTTATACCGGAGCGGTTGAAAAGCGCGGATTGCTCGAAGAAAGTTCGGGCGGAACCATATATCTTGATGAGTTAAATTCGCTTGATCCGATATTGCAGGTCAAACTATTGAGAGCCATAGAAAGCAAAAAGATTCGGCGTGTTGGAGGAGACCGCGAAATCGACATAAATCCCCGAGTTATCAGTTCGCTTAATGTTGCTCCGAAAGAGCTTATCGCTTGTGGGCAGCTAAAGCCAGACCTGTACTATAGGCTCGCCGTGATCACCATTAACATTCCTCCGCTCAGAGAGCGCAAAGGCGATATTCCGATACTGTCTGCAAATCTGATTATGCAGATAAACCAAAAGCTTGACGCAGATGTGGCCGGATGCTCCGATGAGGTTTTGTCGATTTTCAGCAAGTACTCATGGCCCGGAAATGTCCGAGAGCTTAGGCACGCTCTCGAATATGCCATAACCGTTATGGGAGATCATGAAAAATTAATTCTCCGCGAACACCTACCTGAATATTTTGAGGATGTCTGTCATGAAGAAAAGCAGCCGGGGGCCGCCGCTCCGACTGCTTTCAAAAAATATCCTATTGGTGACTATAAGCTCACGCGGCAGGAAGCAATAGACGATTTTTCCGATTACTTTAACCGCGAATTCTTGACTCAGGCCCTTGACGAGAATAAATGGAATGTATCAAAAACTGCTAAGGCTATAAATATCTCGCGTCAGCATTTACATGAGCTTATTAACAAATACAATCTTAATTCTATTTGAGTAAATTCTTTTTTATCTTGCCAGTGCTCGTTCGCGGAAACTCTTTGCAGAATTCCACAACGGATGGAAGCTTGAAATCCGCAAGGTATTTTGAGCAATAGCATATTATATCTTCCGGCCGCAGTTCGGCTCCGTCCTTTAACTGTACTACCGCCTTTACAGCCTGTCCGCGGAGCGGATCGTCAATTCCAAGCACAGCAGCATCTGCAACACACGGATGGGTAGTCAATATGTTTTCTACTTCGGTAGTCGAAATGCTTTCCCCTGACCTTTTTATCATATTGCTGTGCCTATCGGAAAAATACAACCAGCCATCCTCATCAAGGAAACCGTCATCTCCGGTAGTAAACCAATCTCCTTGGAAGCAGTTATCGGTTGCTTTAGGATCGTTGTAATACCCTACTGCAAGACTCCTTCCGCGGACACCTTTTATCTGAATGCTTCCGATCTGACCCGGGGAAAGCTCGTTGCCGTCTCTGTCAACAATCCTAGTTTCGTATCCAAATGCTGTTTTTCCGACCGATGGCCACTTTCGTGCCCCTACCAACGGATCGCATGTAACGCACGATACTGTCTCTGTCGAACCGTAGCAGTTAATAAATCTGACGCCGAACCGCTCCTCAAACGCTTCCTTCTCCTTTGTGCTCATACCCATGGAAAAGTATATGCATTTAATAGCGTGGTCTTTCTCCCACGGCTGTGTCGGCTTTGACATGACGGTTCTGACCAAAAAAGGCATCATGTCTGCAATGTTTGCGCGGTATTGGCAAACCTGACGCCAGTAATTAGTTGCGCTGAATTTTTCGGCAATCACTACCGTTGCGCCTGTTACTAACGCTGACATGACGGCCATGTATTGAAAATCAATATGAAAGCACGGCATTGTAGTAAAGAATCTGTCGTTTGGAGACATGTTGCATTGCCACGCATGTATCTGACCGGCATAAAGCGCATTGCAGTGCGTCATAACTACACCTTTCGGATAAGATGTAGTTCCCGATGTAAAAAGTATTTCTGAAACATCTTCGCTGTTCAGGGGTCTTTCTTCGCTAAGTTGAGTGTCGTAATTCTTCAAAAGCTCAGAAAATTCAGCAATATCACTCCGGTCTGAGCTGCCCCTTGCCACTATAAGCTTTTCTAAATCGTATACATCACCTGACACGTAGCTATCAATGAGCCTGCTATCGGCAACAACAATTCTTGCTCCGCTTTTCTTGAGAATGTAATTTATCTCCGTCTGCTTATAGCCTGTATTTAGAGGAACGATAACGGCGCCTATTTGGGCAAGCCCAAACCAGCACATAAGGAATTCGGGACTGTTGAAAAGCTGGACCGCCACAGGCTCTCCTTTTTTAACGCCAAGATCTATAAACAAGTTCGAAGCTTTGCATATTTCGTCATACATCTCTTTGTATGTAGCCTGTGCAGTATTGCCGTTTCTGTCTTCATATATCATAAACAGTTTGTCCGCCCACTCACCGGCGGCTTTTTCCCATTGCTTCTTTAACGTTTTATTGCCAATTATATCTGACATTTGGGCAATACCTCCCGTTCTTGATTTTTCAGAAACACTACTCATTACCTTGCAACTTACATGCCAATCTGTACGGCGCTGACATTGCATTATAGGCTAAGTTTTGCTTGAGGCGAAACCAGTGGTGTAACATAGTTGTTGAATGTGTAACTAAAAAGCTGACGCCGTGTCTGCCGCTTTTACGGAACATAACCCTGACTGAGAGCGGTCACTTCGCTGTATTTTCCACTGTATTCAAAATATTTTGGCATGAAAATTGCAATCATAGTTGTTAAGTTGCTAACTTAACAAGGACGGATTAGTTTATGGAAAAGACAAAAGCCAAGACAGAATGGAAAATTTTCGTTCCCTCAGCGATCATCATTCTTACTGCGGCACTGATGATGATTTTTGCGCCTGTAAGATCAAAAGCCGTGATTGATAGTGTATTCTTATTCCTCACTCATCAAATAGGATGGGTGTTCCTTGTAGTTGTTCTCGCTCTGTTCATTATCAGTCTTTACATTGCTTTTTCAAAGTACGGTAGGATCAAACTCGGTGATGAAGATGAACCCAAGCAGTATTCTGACTTTGCATGGGTCGCAATGATGTTTTCTGCAGGTATGAGCATCGCAGTTATACTGCTCGGATTTATGGAGCCCATTAACCTTCTGTCTGTGAATCTGTTCGATTCGGAACCGATGAGTGATAAGGCTTATGAATATGCCCATATGTGTGCGCAGTACTTTCAGGGTCCTATTGCATGGGGCGTTTACGGACCGGCTTCTGTTCTTGTCGCTTATATGCTGTATGTAAAGCGCGGAAATGTCCTTAGAATGAGCGGTGCTTGTGCTCCTGCTTTGAGGGGGCAGACAAACGGGTTTATCGGAACCGTTATTGATGTTATTGTTGTTGTCGGTATGATCGGCGGTGTTTCCACATCTCTAGGGCTGGGGACTCCGGCTGTTACAAATCTCATCGAGTATCTTACCGGCATACCTCAAAGTACTTACATGGCTGTCGCTGTTCTGTTAATTTGGGCCTGCATTTTCGGAACCAGTGTTTTCTTAGGGTTAGATAAGGGTATAAAACGACTGAGCAATTTGAATTTGTACCTCCTTTTCGCTCTTATGCTGATTGTCATGCTGAATATGCCGCTCCGTCACTTGGTATATCTCGAAACTAATAGTATAGGCCTTATGATAGATCACTTTTTTGAGCTTTCACTTGGAACCGACATTTTTGGTGATAATTCATTTTCAGAGAACTGGACTGTTTTTTATTGGGCTTGGTGGATCGCTTTTATGCCAATGATGGCACTTTTCGGAGCAAGGATCTCAAAGGGGCGCACAATAAAGCAGCTTATACTCGGAGAACTGATATACGGCGGCTGCGGTTCTCTTTTGGTGTTCGGCCTGTTCGGTGCATACTCTCTACATCTCCAGCACGAGGGCATTGTTGACCTTATTGCTATCAACGCGTCTCAGGGGCGAGAGCAGGCTTTGATAGCCATACTTCAGACACTGCCGTTTTCCGAAATTGTTTGTTGGATGACGCTTATTCTGATTTTTGTTTTCCTTGCTACCACCATTGACTCCACTGCATACACGCTTGCTTCCGTATGTTCTGAAAGACTTACCGGCGATGAGCAGCCATCGCGATGGAGCAGAATGTCATGGGCAGTAATTCTTCTGCTGTTTGCGCTCGGTCTGGTTCTGATAGGGGGACTTCAGACAATTCAAACTGCATCGATACTTTTGGCTTTTCCCCTCCTTTTTGTTCTGTATTTTGTGATGCGCTCGTTAAATAAGAGCTTTAAAGAACACCATTTTAAGTAGGGCAAAGCGTAATTGCGGTGTCTTTTTGCCTTTAATTCATTTTGCAATAATCTGTCGTTCTTTAACTGGAGATAATCATGGATATTAGTTTTGAATTCACTTTGTCACAGACTCAGAATGTGTCGTTGAATACGGTTCAGTTCATGGCTCTTCTTCAAATGAATGCGATGGAGCTGTCAAAGTACATCGAAAATGTGCTGCTTGAAAATCCAACTCTTGAAGCAGATGTGGCTACGTCAGCATCTTTCGGAACAGGCAAAAGTAAGCTTTCTCGCAAGAAAAACGCAGACGCTTATGGATGTGAAGACCCTGTTGCCTTATTCGGGAGCTGCGAGGACCGTATAAGTCTGTTTGATGAGGTGCGTCTGCAAATCCGCAGTGCAAGAACTCCGCTGGAACCCGTGGCGCTATGTATTGCATCATTCCTGGATGCAAACGGCTTTATCTCGGAGCATGATTTCGGATGTATTTCAAAAGAATATGGTAAACATTTGACGGATGAAGCACTAACTTTTGTGCAATCTCTTTACCCAACCGGGCTGGCGGCAAGAAGCGTTTCGGAGCGGCTTGTCATTCAACTGAGAAAAGAGGGTTCGTCTCCATTGGCAGAAATAATTGCGAGTAGCTATATCGATGAATTGTCAAAGCACAAATACTCTTACATTTCAAAAGCCACGGGAAGCTCTTTGGACGATATACTGAATGCTGTTTCGGAAATATTGGCACTGGAGCCGTTCCCCTTCGCTGAGTATGATACCAAGCCAAACATACAATATATTGTTCCAGATATAATGCTCGATAAGAGTGGAAACCTTTTTGTCGCTGACGAGTGGCTGCCGAAGTTAAATGTAAGTGATTATTATAAGAAAATGTTGTCTGAATGCGATGATTCAGAAGTAAAAAAATATCTTTCAGAGAAACTCAGAAATGCCAGTTGGCTTATAAACAGCTTATCTCGAAGAAAAGAAACACTTATACAATGCACGCGCGCTATCATCAATAGACAATCGGCATTTTTTGAATCTGAAGGAAACGCTATGCTCGTTCCGCTTACTCAAAAGGATATTGCGGAAATGCTGAATGTACATGCATCTACGGTCTGTCGTCTTGTAAACACCAAATATCTTCAGTGCCCATTTGGTACATACCCTTTATCTCGGTTTTTCTGCGCATCTGTGCGAGCGGACAGCGGTGATACCACGCCGGTTCTTGTGAAAAAGCGCATAGATGAGCTGATAATGCAGGAATCTGAATCTAAACCATTGTCCGATCAGAAAATCATGGAGATCCTTGTTGATGAAGGAATCTCGGTTTCAAGAAGAACCATAGCAAAGTACCGAACTGCAATGAAAATACCAGGAAGAACTGAGAGAAAAAATCTGTATAGGCTTTCAAATGCTCCGTTATTTTTGAAATAGGAGACTTATTGAACTGCTTTCTGCGAGTGTAGCACAGCAAATATAGATCAGGTTCTTATTGATGAACGCATCGGCGATTAAAAGCGGTATATATAAGTTCAAGAATTATAGTCAGCTACGTTAAAAGAAAAGGCTCTATGTCAATAGTTGGGGTAAAAGGAAAAAAGTATCATTTTAGTCGTGTCTGGGAGAAAGCCCCTCAAAGATTTTCATGTGTGACAGAACAGGATTCTGTTTCTGAAATTGCGGAAGTTACGCATCCCGAAGGATAAGGTAAGATAAGTTGCGTAAATCTAATAGAGCAAAAAGGAGACATGGTTTGCAGGACTCCGGTAGAAGGAAAACTCGACACACCATTCTGAAAGGAGTCTATAAACCATGTCTGAGAAGATTGTGCAACTGAACAAGGACGTAATAAAGGGGCAACTGAAAGAATTGGTTCGCGGCAGCGTGGAAGAAACGCTGAATGAACTGCTGGAGCAGGAAGCCGAGCAATTGACTCAGACTGCCCACTATGAACGTAACGAGGCTCGTGGGAGTTGCTTTAGCGGTCACCATGACCGGAACCTTACCACCACATCCGGAAACGTCACACTTCATGTACCACGCCTCAAGGGAGTATCCTTTGAGACAGCCATCATTGAGCGGTATCGCCGCCGGGAGAGCAGTGTGGAGGAAGCTCTCATTGAGATGTATCTTGCCAGCGTCTCTGTGTGCTGGGTGGAGAACATCATCGAAGCTCTGTGGGGGCCAAGATGTCTCCCTCCACCATCGGCGAGCTTAATAAGAAGGCCTATGTTCACATTGAAGATTGGCGCAACAGGCCCCTACAGGGCGGTAAATGTCCGTATGTTTACGTGGATGGTATTTATCTGCGCCGAAACCGGGGCGGGGAGTATGAAAATGTGGCCATTCTGGTAGCGATTGCAGTCAACGAGGATGGCTATCGGGAGGTTGAATTCTGCTGGCTCCATTTTCGGAATGACTTCTTTGCAGGTCTCTATAGTTTGCAATCCATTGACGAATTTTTCTGATATTTACCGCGACAACGCCCTTCTATGCACCGTTGCTTTAAATACCTACCATTACAGATGAAACAAGTGCTACTAATTCTTGAGTAAACACGAGTTCTGTGCCTATATCTGTAAGCGGACGCAATGTCACATTGGGCATCAATTCTGCAATAAAGTGTTTCTCCATTGTTTTTTCCGCTGTACCAAACCGCTTTTTCCTTATTTACGCACGCTCCCGGCAGACGCATGATTACGGGAGCTAACACATTCTTTGGGTGCGTTATTATTGAGCACCAGTGCAAGCAGATGTGTTGCTATACGGAGATTAACCTTACTGTCATTGCCATAGATTTTCCACTAAACAATGTTGCCAGGGCTGCATTTTGTCATCTGTTTGAACCAAATAAGCATAAAACGACCATAATATAACCTCCCGGGGCTCTGTATAAATATAAGGAAATAATATCACAGTGTGTCAGATTTTTTGAGATACTGTCGCACAATCATGCGAATGTCTACCGCAACAGATGAATACATTCCCATATCCGCTGGGCAATGCAATACCGCACGCTAATAATGTAACTTCATTTATTTTTCTGTCCGTCTTTCTTCTTTCTGTAATAATAATCGCTGGACTTCCGGTTATTCCTGACGCTCTGGCACTGCATGGTCCCGCAATACTTCTGCCGATTACCCCGTTTGATGAATGCCTGTCCGCACGCCTGGCAGAAAGCAATATTGGTTTTGCCGCCGTAGTCATCCAGCGCATTGGCGTTCACCGCCATAAAGCGGGCAAGACCGAAATAAGCCGCATC
>ULVW01087409.1_pt1 | contig 50283 bp, 39 predicted proteins | sample 1959801 | NCBI WGS metagenome assembly ULVW01 (sample SAMEA4835796, study PRJEB28245) | human gut metagenome | biome: gut microbiome; material: fecal sample | place: Denmark | collected 2008
TAAATATTTCTCATTGATAATTACCTCCACAACTTCCGATTAATCTAAAAGCGACCTTTCCAAATATATCTTTTCATCAAGTAATGGTTCGTTCCAGTCTGATGCAGACGAATGTGCGAGGACTAAAACCTTTGCTGCTCTTTGCACATTCAGTCTGTCATCGCTTAACAATAGTTTAAGCATTGTATAACATTTATTACACACATCAATATTTATTTCTTTCATACACGAATCAGGAATTCCATTAAAATCTTTTGTTCCAAACCCTTCTCCGGCATGAACATTCTCAATCATCCCATTACGATACACTGCCACTGATAATGCCTTTGCCATTTCTTTCAAAACCATATCATGAATATCCTCATTACTAACGTTTTTTCCTTTGAGTTCGTCTTTGACAATTTTTTCAAACATATCATATATATAATCAAATACCATACCAAATCTCCTTTTTATTTCATAATTATCAATATTACAATTATCTTTTCTTATAAACAATCAATTCCGGATTAGAGCCATTAGCCCCGTATGTGCTCACCATGATAAAATCCATATCGGCAATGATACCATAGTAGCTTTCCACACCCAATTCAGATTTCAGTTGATTACCCAAATATGTCTTCCCATCATCCAGGAACTTCACCAAACAACCATTCGGAAGTCTGTATTCCAGGTTCACATCATTCCCTGCAAGTGCATTTAACCTCGTCACTTTCGGAAGGCCTTCTATATGAAGATCATTTATTTCACTTATCAACTGTCGCTTGAATGCTTCAAACTGTCCGTTATCGCTCAGCTCATCATACCGTTTCCAATAGTCAAGCTGCGGAAGCAGTTTCTTCATATAAGCACGCGCCCGCTTCTCTGTAAAATCCTTACCAACCATATTGGGAACGCACACCTCAATCAGTTCATCCATATTATTGTATGTAAAGACACCATCTGCATAACACCACCTGCAATACTCGTCATTCAGTGTACCGTCCTTATTACGTCCTAATACTGCATCGTCCTCAATAGGCATTCCGCAGCACTGGCAGATGAGTTTCCGCGGTTCACCCAAAAGTGTGTTTATAGATACATCAAATTCCTTTGATAAAAGCTTTAATGTTTCTGTATTCGGCACCGTATCACCGTTCTCCCAACGCGACACCGCCTGTCTCGTAACCATGACCTTGGCGGCCAATTCATCCTGTGACATTCCCTTCCGGGTACGAAGTTCATAAATTACATTCTTAGTCTCCATAGCATCTGCCTCCTCTGGTAATATCATACAGACAAATCCATGTTCTGAAAAGCAACCTGTTGTTGCCATAACATGAATGGTTTTACTTTCTTATTTTATGATATTATTAATTCTTCTGCTTTAATTGAATACGCATACGCAAGCGGGTTTCTTTTCTTTAAAGATTTTAATGCTTTAGCTACTGTCTTATTTCCGTGCTGTTTCTCTAAATATTCATCTACATTTTCAATTCTTTCAAACGGCACATTAGTTATTATACATGCAGCCATATACATAACAGTTGGTGCATATGTAGATGCAACTTCTGCTGAATAGTCAAGCGAATAAATATGTCCAGCCAAACTTCTAATTCCTTTAAGATAACACTGATAATCCTCTGCGCAATATATACCTCTACTTGCAATACATATTGATGCATGATAGGTATCCATAAGTGCATCTTTTGCTGTAATATTAATACCTCGATATGCAATTTCATTTTCCACTATCTTATGATATGTTTCATAGACTGCATTAAAATCATCAAATACACCAATTAAAGAATATACATCAAACATCTGCTTCATAATCTCTAAATCTTTCCTCGTATCAACTAAGACACCTGTAGTATGAGGTGCAAATGCAGTCAATTTATCTGCTAAAATGCTATTTACATCTGGCACTTTTACCTGCAAATATTCCGGCTCCGTAAGCAGCAATTCACAATTAATGTTTTTATCTATTGTGTTTGCATATTTACTTGATTCAAACAAAATATCCAAGATAATTTCCACTGGCTCTTTCGTCCTTGGAGATTCAAACTGAAACTTAAAATGTCTCTTTTCTATATTATTTTTACCCTTGCGGATTTGTTCTTCATAGGCTTTAAATGGAAATATTTTAGCTGCTTTTTCAAGATAAACATCTACTTCTGTTCCCGGTTCTACAATAATATCAATATCCGTGGACAATCTCATTGGTTTATCAAGAATTAACAGAAGCGATGTTCCGCCTTTAAAAATAAATGGTAACTCTACTCTCCTAAGTGCTTCCAGCAATCCAAATGCAAACAATACTCTCTCAATCAGATTTGGATCTCTTTTGCTCGATTCATGCAACTTCATAATATGCTCTATGCTGTAATTCTCTCTAGTAATCATTGATAATTACTCTACTCCAATCGTAATTTTGCATCTGTTTCTTCCTGTATAAAGTTCTTTATCTTATCTGCGCTTTTTCGTCTTTTAGCATACCTGAACATCTGACTTTCATCCACAACATAAGAATTAAATGCCGTTTCATATATTGCGGGATACTCTGATTCACTAAACATTGCTTTTATCAGATTCTCCGAAAAAATGTCTACCAGCAATTTTTCTAAACCTGTATGCCAGACCTCCTTTTTCCCTTTGGGTGATTCCGTCAAAAGATTTCTTACAACAATCATATCTTCTCGTCTATAATTAAAAAAATCTTCTTCCGTTGGATTTATAAGTATGTTGCCTTCATACTCTTTTTTCAATCTTTCAAAGACAGAAATACACAATTCTTTCTCTACGAAGACAAAAATAACATTATGTGCAATTTGATGATTCAAAAAACGATTCATTTGATACAGTTCTGAAATTCTGAAATCTAAATCGCAGAAATCTTCATTCAATATTTTCGCTATATGAACTACTATATCAGAATAATCATATTCATAATCTTTTAATTTTCCTCTGACACAATACGCATTTCTTCCAATACGCACTATCTCACCAGATTCCAAATACTTTTTCAAATATTTTTCCAAAGTACTTTTGCTCAATACACCAACATCATCTGTAATTGTATCAAAAAATGTCTTCTTGTTAAAAACTGATAATTTATATAACGTTTTAATATTTGCTTCCATTTGCCAATCATCCGTCAAAATATTTTCGGCACTTTTTGCTTTTAGTGCCGTTTTTATACTTTATATAATAGTGCGAATTCCGTTTTTCGTCAATATATTTTCGGCACTTTTTGTTTTTAGTGCCAAAATTGTATCAAAATAAGGACTAAATTAGGCATAACACCTTGATTTTACTGGATTTCATTTAACTTGGTTCTATTATAACTCAAACACCGTTCTCCCAACGCGACACTGCCTGTCTCGTAACCATGACCTTGGCGGCCAATTCATCCTGTGACATTTCTCTCTGCGTGCGGAACTTTAAAATTATATTCTTAGTCTCCATAGCATCTGCCTCCTCTGGTAATATCATACAGAAAAAATTGTGGAAACGAAAGCAACTTATCGTTGCGGGATAATAAAATCGCGCTGCTCAACATTAACGGCAGACCGCATCAAGCGCCTGTTCTATCTTTTCTTTCTCTCCACTGCCGTTGGTCTCAAACCGAAGCAGCGGAATCTCACACAACTCCATAATATGATTTTTCATCGCATCACGTGCCTGCTGAATGGTATTATTTTTGTGGAATCTGTACCCGTCTACTTCGATAGCCAAAACCGGTTTCTTACTGATTCGGTTGTAAATAATAAAATCCAGATGCGTCGCCGGATTTACAGCATAGCGAAGTTCCTGCTCATTCAAAAGGCCGGTGTTCTTAATCAGTGATTTTAATGGATACTGGTCAAAAATGCCAAACTGGGAATAATCTTTATCATGTATAACATCTTCAATGAGCCCATACATCAAATTCTCTGAATCAAACTCCGATATTTTTTTATGCTTTGTCAGGTATTCTTTTTTTTCATCGGCATACTGACTGTAAAGGTAATCAAAAATTGAATATATTTTGCTATCAGTAACTTCAAAATTATTGTATTGTATATAATCTATTAAATCTGTTATATTACGCTCCCGCGCCTGCACATTTCCGGTGACAACCAGCACTAGACGCCTTTTGGCTCTAGATACGGCAACATTAATCAAGTAAGGATCATCCGCAAAATCCGAGATTGCATCATCAACGGTCGAGATAATTATATTATCTTTTTCCCTACCCTGAAATTTATGGACGGTTGCTGCATCAACACCGTTTATCTGGTAATTTAACGCCTTCACCTGATTTCTGTACGGCGTGATAATTCCGGTATCATTCAAATCAAGATTATGTCCCGGTATAATCTCATTTTTTATGATATCTATCTGCCTCTGGCTTTGATGATCACGCTCATGATTTCCAATATTTGCTTTTACCACAGACAAAACATCTTCTTCACCATTATCTGCCGTCATGATTATCAATTCTCCATTATAGAATTTCTGGTTACAAAAATTAATGATTTTAGGATGACACCTGTAATGCTCTCTCAGCATGGTCTGCGCCACGCCCGGCATAATGTTTAGCACCGACTGCAAAAAACTGTTTGTATAACGATATCCGTCATCAATTTTATATGTATCAAATATTGCCTCTGCTTTATCTTTTACATCCGCTGTAACAACATTAGGAAGCTGTTTAGTATCGCCTACTATAATGGCATTTTTTGCACATGAAAGTGCTAATGCCCCGGTTGCAATGTCAACCTGTGAAGCCTCGTCCATTATAAGATAATCATATATAACATCCTGATTCAGACTGTTTTTGGAAGAAAAAGTTGTACTCAGAACAACCGGATATTCAGACAGAAATTCAGATGATTTTTTTCTTAAATCATCCACCTCAAATTTAGTTCTGCTGCCACGCTTTCCATATACTGATGCGAGTTTATTTTTTAACAGAATCATTGAATCTGTGCAAAGATTCTCCATTAAATCCTTATTAGCATTATTTAAGTATTTTTCTGTCTTATTGATTTCTTCTGTTAACTCTTCTCTGCGGACGATGTAATATTTAAGCTGGAGAATTTCTATTATTCTGCTGATTTCCTGTTTATAAAAATCATGATTTTTTATACCACATGCAAAAAGAGCCCTTATCCTAAACCTTAATCCCACGGTTCCATTGTTTTCGGCAATATCCTGACATTTATTCCACAATAAGAGCAATGAGCGTGATGAAATCTTTTTGCGGAATTTCACTGTCCCGATAGTTTCCGTTGCGCCTTTTGCATAGTCGGTAAAATAAGCATACTCCGTGTCAAGCTGTGAAAGTTCTTGCTTTAATAATGCCAGGTTTTCCTGCTTGTCAAAAACTTCTTTCAGCCGGATTGACTCTTCGGATATTCTGCCACGAAGTTCGTCACTGTTTCCTTCATATTTCCATGATGTAAAATCAGGATAATCCGCTTTCTGATTCAAAATAAACTCATGCTTATTCTCTGAATTTCCAAGCATAGCCGCCACAAAACCGAGGTTATATTTCGGAGATGCCAGTTTGTCATACACATTTTCGGTTGCAGAATTGTTATTTGATACAATCTGTACCGTCTTTCCCTGCAGCAAAATATTGGCAATAATGTTCAATATCGTCTGTGTCTTGCCCGTACCCGGCGGTCCCTGTATTACGCTGATGCGATTTTCCATCGCGCGCTTCACCGCCATATACTGGCTCTTATTACATCCAAACGGAAAAACCGGTACATAATTTCCCTCTTTGCACTGCCTATTACCCGATTTTAAGTATGACGCCAATGCAGTATTTCTGCCGACAAAAGTTATTTTATCAAACATCTTGGGCAATATTTTTTCACCGGTCTCTTCAACTCTGATTTCGCTGAGATTAGCTATTTCCCTTATGTAACTCAGTACATTCGCGGATTGTTTCTCGCTCAGGCACGACTCCTCCACTTGCAAATCATTGTATCGATACTCTCTCTGGCTGCCGTCTCCAAAACATATACGCCAGTATTTTTCCATATCGTCATTAAACTCATATATGGCCTCGACATTAAAAAAAGTGCGTCCATCCCTGCCAACCTTATACCGGCCCGGTTCCAGTGCCTTGGGATTAAATAACTTCTTAACATTATCATATACATAACTATATGTCTTGTCAGTATTAAACTGAACTTCCCATTTATGTGACTTATGGCTGTACTCACAATATTTAACTTCCGAGGTCTTAATCTCGCCCTTTATAATAATCATGGGATGTCTGGTGTTCATAGCTCCTCCTCGAGACAAGTGAATTGTATTATTATTTTTTTGCTTTATAATCTACTGCACCATCAGCAACCATCATGTGCACGCTGTTTGATTCAACATATGATGATGAGTTATCTTGAAAATCAATGATTTTTTCCCCACTCATATCATTATTGTCTGTCCAAAGTTCACATTGTGTCATCACAGTCTGAACTGCATCTTCCATACCTTCAGGTGGATATTTGTGCTTTTTCAACAATTTCTTTATGAGCATGCGCATTTTGGCTCTTGCCGACTCACGTTTTTGCCAATCGATAGTTTTATTCTTTCTGAGAGTTTCTGCAAGTTCTTTTGTAATGGCAATCAACTCTTCATTTTCATAAAAGTCTTTAATCGCCTGGGGTTTCGTGAGAGCATCATAAAAAGCTAATTCGTCAGCCGTAAGGCCTAACTGTTCTCCATCTTTCTGAGCAGCTACTATCTGTCTGGCAATATTGAGAAGTTCCTCAATAACCTGCTCATTTGTAAGCATACCGTTAAGATAACGATTCATTGCTTCATGAATAATTTCACTAAATTTTTCAGATTTAACAATATTCGTTCTCTTGTAAATGCGTACTTGCTCTGCAATCAACTTTTTAAGAAGTTCCACTGCAAGATTTTTCTCTTTCATCTTTGAAATTTCCTCAAGGAACTTTGGATCAAAAAGTGAAAATTCTTCTTTTACATCCGAGAACAGATTGATTACTCCATCACTCTTAATGCTTTGTTTTAAAAGTTCATTGATTCTTGCATTTATTTCCGACAATGAAATTTTTTTATCGGTTCCGGTATTCATCAATCTTCCTACAAGGACTCTGACAGCTTCATAAAAAGCTGCTTCGAATCGCATTTCTTCGTCAACAATAGAAGAACAGAGCGAAAGAGCTTGATGAAGCATTAAAGACTCTTTAACAAAAGTATTTTTTTCTTCTTCCTTGTCCCTTGCTATTATAAAGTTCACTGCACCACTAATTGTTTTAGCCCTTTCAAGATCAGAACCGGTTGTAAACTTCGAATAATCATATCCGTGGAACAAGTCTCTACAAATTGATAACTTTTCAAGAAATTTAGGATAAGCAACCTTGGCAACGTCAGTATCTCCGTAGTTCTTTTTATCACGAGTTGTATAATCATTCATTGCCTGTTTCAAGGCAGATGCTATACCAACATAATCAACAACCAGTCCACCTTCTTTATCCCTGAATACCCGGTTTACTCTGGCAATGGCTTGCATAAGATTATGCCCTGCCATCGGCTTATAAACATACATAGTAGCCAGCGATGGAACATCAAATCCGGTAAGCCACATATCAACAACGATAGCAATTTTCATTGGACTGTTATTGTCCTTGAATTTCTTTGCCAATTCATCTTTGTGCTGTTTGTTACCGATAATTTCTCTCCATTCTTCAGGATCGTTATTGCCGGACGTCATAACGACCGCAACTTTTTCATTCCATGTAGGACGAAGTTCAAGTATTTTTTTGTAAATCTTCATTGCTATTGGTCTTGAATATGCTACAATCATCGCCTTACCTGTAAGCAAATCCTGACGATTGTTTTCGTAATGGTCAAGAATATCACACACAAGAGAATTTATTGTCTGATCATTACCGAGAATGGCTTCCATCTGTCCAAGTTGACGCTTGCTCTTTTCGATAACTTCTGCATCAGCATTGGCTGCCATTACGTCATATTCTGCATCCATTAATTGCAATGTATTTTCATCAAGTTTTAATTTGATGACTCTGCTTTCATAATATACAGGTCTTGTTGCTCCATCCTCAACGGCCTGTGTCATATCATATATATCAATATAATCACCAAAAACCTCACGGGTGCTGCGGTCAGCCGATGATATAGGCGTGCCTGTAAATCCGATATATGTAGCATTAGGCAAACTATTTCGGATAATACGTGCCGTACCAACAACTCTTTTTGCGACTTCTTCTCCTACTTCATTTTTTGTGATTTTAATTTTTTCTGCAAGTCCATATTGTCCCCGATGTGCCTCGTCTGCCATAACCACAATATTTCTTCTATCCGAAAGCTCTTCAAAAGACTCTTCAAACTTCTGCATTGTTGTAAAAATAATTCCATTCGCCTGTCTGCCAGCCAACCAAGTTTTCAAATGTTCCCTGCTTTCAGCATGTACCGGTTCTTGTCGCAAAAAATCTTTGCACTTAGCAAACTGACCATACAGCTGATCATCAAGATCATTTCTATCCGTAAGCGCGACTATGGTCGGACTGTCTAATGCTTCCTGTAATAAATGCGCATAAAACACCATAGAAAGCGACTTTCCACTTCCCTGTGTATGCCAGAACACGCCACCTTTACCATCAGTGACAGTGGCTTTCTGCGTTGATATGATAGCTTTCCTAACTGCAAAATATTGATGATATCCTGCAAGTATCTTAAAACTATTTATACCCTCATTTGAAAAACAAATGAAATTTTTTATAATATCAAGCAATCTTTCTTTTTGAAACATTCCTTCAAAAAAAGTGTCAAATTGTGCATATTGCGTGTTTTCGTAACTTCCGTTTTTTGTTTTCCATTCCATGAATCGATCTTCACCAGATGTGATAGTACCTGCTTTAGAAGTAAGCTGATCGCTCATAACACAAATGGCATTATAAATAAACATAGATGGTATTTCTAACATGTAATTCCGAAGCTGTCTGTATGCCTCGGAAGCATCCGTTTCCTCACGAGACGGAGACTTCAACTCAACCAAAACAACCGGTAATCCATTTAAAAACAAAATTACATCCGGGCGTTTGTTGCTGTTTTCAACAAATGTCCATTGATTTGCTATAATAAATGAATTATTGTCAGGATTTTTGTAGTCAGCAAGATAAACTATAGAGGAACGCTCCTCACCGTTTACAAAAAATCTTACCGGAATGCCGTTTTGCAGATAGTCCATAAATGTGGCATTTTTCTGCACAAGTTCTCCATTTTCAAAATTTTTTAGCTTGAATAAGGCATCCTGAATGGCATCGAACGGCAAATCTCTATTTAAACGATACAAAGAATCTTCTATCACTTCTTCATACAAAGGGCTATGAAAATCCCTTTCTATATCCGGACCATAAGCATATTCATAACCTAAGTCATTTCTAAACAATTCTATAACAGAATTTTCATAATCAGCTTCTGTATAATTAGTGGACATTTAATCACCTCGCTATTCTTCTATGTAATGAGCCTCCATTGTTTCAGTCTTTAGTGTATCTGGATAGATAACTGCATTATCATATTTTCTTCTTATCCGTAACTTATTCATCTGTTCATCTTTTAACCCTTTTATGATAACATACGCATCGTAACTCTTTCGTTCACCTTTACTGCGAACCATTTCTTTATTCTTTTTATAGGTTGTACTATCATATATGTAATACCATGTATAATTCTTTTCAGCTTTCTTCATTGGTGCTTTTAAGCCACCTTTCACACCTTCCCGCAATATTTCATCTATGTATTTACTATTGCAAAAATGTATCAATCCTTGTGAGCTTATCTTTTCAATCTCTGATTTATCCAGTTTTTCTTTTGGAGTATGATAAAAAACACTTTTATAAAAATCTTGTACTGAATTAAATATCTTGTTTAACATTTATTTTCCTTTCGTAAACAATAATTTAGAGCAGCAAGCTCAGGCAATATTCAAGTCTTGGTTTGTTGATTTTGAACCATTTAATGGAGAAATGCCACACGACTGGATAGCTTCCAGACTTGGAGATATTGCATCCATCAAAACTATTAGCTTTTCTCCTGTCAAAAATCCTGATGCACAGTTGGAGCATTATAGTATTCCAGCATATGACGAACAAAAATATCCTGTTTTTGAATCAGCCGCAGGCGTAAAAAGCAATAAATACATACTAAGCAAAAATTCAGTAATGATTTCCAAACTGAATCCTGATACAAAAAGAGTATGGCGTCCAATGTGTCTTTCAGAGCTTGCAGTCAGTTCAACTGAATTCATTATCTTTGAAGCCTTTAATCCGGCGTACAGAGATTTTGTGTTCTCTATTATTGATAGTGTTGCTTTCTCTGATTGGATGTGCGCCCATACCACTGGATCTACAAACAGTCGACAGCGTACAGCTCCAAGTGCAACGCTGGAATTTCAAGTGGCACTTCCTGATGAGAAAGTAATTACAGATTTTTGTGCTATTGTAACGCCAATGTACGATACCATTGCCGCTAATATCTGTGAAAATCAAAAGCTGGCACAACTCAGAGACTCTATACTGCCAAAGCTGATGTCAGGCGAGCTTGATGTCACAGACATCGACCTTTAAGCCGCTAAATTATTGTTTATCTTATTATTAAGCCATATTTTATCATCAAGAGTCTTTAATAAACATCCAATTTCACGCTGTTCTTCAATAGGCGGCAACCATATATTCAAATTAGCAACTACGTCTGTTTGTACTCTTTGGCGACCAGACGAACCAACCATGGATTTAATTGCCGGATTACGAACCAAAGGGCTACAAATCAAATAGTACAAAAAATCAGCATCGCTTATTCCATCAATTGCACGAAAGACTGTATATTCTGTGGAGCCAAAGCCAATTTCTTCATCATTCAAAATAGATACTTTTGCAATTTTTCCATTTTCCAGACAGGGTGTTATTCTTGCCATAATTGTGTCACCATTTCTAAATTTAGCACCGCCTCTGTACTCTTCAAAAACGAATTCCGAAATGTCTCTACAAAATGGTTCTAACTTGTCCATCGGCACCTTCTTTGCAATAATTCCTTTGCTAATACACTCTTTTGGATTTATATATGCGATTTCAGATAGTTTTTTTGTAGACCAATTATATTTCATACCCTATTGCCCCCAGTTTCTTGCGAATTTCTTCCTCCAGTTCGTGAGACTTCACAAACATATCTGAGAGTTCTGACGTCAATCTTGTCATTTTCTCTTCAAATGGTTCGCCGTCGTCCTCGACTTCTTCAATACCAACATATCTACCTGGTGTCAGAATAAAGTCCTGTTTTTCTATCTCTTGTAAATCTGCAACACGACAGAAACCCTTCACATCTTCAAGTGTTCCATTTTGAAATGCCTCAAATGTGTCTGCAAGTTTCTGAATGTCTTCGTCTGCAAAATCTCTATGCTTACGATCAACCATATGCCCCATTTTACGAGCATCTATAAATAATGTTTTGCCTTTTTGCTTTTTATTTTTGGTTATAAACCAAAGAGTGACCGGAATTGTTACGCTATAAAATAGCTGAGTAGGTAATGCCACAATACCTTCTACAAGATCATCCTGAATAATATTTTTTCTAATTTCTCCTTCGCCTGATGTCTGTGAAGATAAAGCACCATTAGCAAGCACAAGGCCAATTTTTCCATTTGGCGCAAGATGATGTATCATATGTTGAATCCATGCATAGTTAGCATTTCCAGCCGGAGGTGTTCCATATTTCCATCGCTTATCATCTTTTAATTTTTCCTGTCCCCAGTTAGAAAGATTAAATGGTGGATTTGCCATAATAAAATCCGCTTTTAATGTAGGATGCAAATCGTTAAAAAATGTATCAGCCTGATACGGACCAAAGTTAGCATCGATTCCACGAATAGCCATATTCATTTTGGCCATTTTCCATGTATCCGCATTTGACTCCTGTCCATACACAGAAATAGACTCCCTATTTCCTCTGTGCGCTTCAATAAACTCTGCTGATTGAACAAACATACCACCGGAACCGCAACAAGGGTCGTATACGCGACAGTTATCATACGGTTTGAGTATTGCTACTATTGTTTTAACAATACTCTCCGGAGTATAGAATTCTCCGCCTTTAACACCTTCATAAGCTGCAAACTCTTTGATGCAATATTGATATGTTTTTCCAAGCAAATCCTTGCTTTCCTTTGTATTACCCATATCCATATTAGTGAACAAATCCACCACATCACCTAATACTCGTTTGTCCAAGTCCGGGCTTGCGTAATTCTTAGGCAAAACATTTTTAAGTGAAGTATTCTCTTTTTCTATTGATCGCATTGCTTCATCAATAACAGTTCCTATTTCCGGAGTATGGGCGCATGAGGCAATTCTATCCCAACGAGCCTCCTCAGGTACATAGAAAATATTATCTTCCACATAAGCATCTCTGTCATCTTCAAACCCATCACCTTCTGCAACAAGTTCTTCATATCTTTTCTTAAATGCACTTGAAATGTAACGAAGGAATATAAGACCTACAATCACTTTTCTGTACTCGGCTGCCGGAATATGTCCCCATAGAACACAAGCGGCATCCCATATTTGCTTTTCAAAACTAGCATTAACATTCTCTTTTTCTGCCATTTGTAGAATCCTTTCTTTGAATTGAATATAATTTATTTATATATGTGTTAAACATACTCTCTACTAATTACCATTTATCACAGATCCTTTTCTCAACTTGTATGGTCACTTTCTATAATATTTATAACTAACTTTTATAAATAAGGGGATTTACAAGAACTACTTCATATGAACTATAAAGAACTCAACCTCTTAATTATTTCTCCTGCGTACCTTTTCATTAAATTTTCACTGTTTAGCCTTATTTTATCACTCTTCAATATCGCGCGCAAGTAATTACTCGTATTTTGTCGATTTATAAACTGTCATTTTTCAATAATTTTATAATCAGATAAAAAATAACATTCCGGCAAAATTATTACCGGAATGTCACCTGAATTTTATTTGTGATTTATTTTTTCCACGGGCGGTTACTGCCGTCCCAGCCGCGTTCATGCCAATAATTTAAGTCTGTTTCACACAAACCGGCTTTTTTCTGGATCATTCGCATGACTTCAAAGTATATGCGGGTCTTGAGGCCGGGACGGACCTTGCCGTAGTTTTTTACAAGGCGGCGGGCTATCCTGGCAGATTTGTGTTCCATTTTACTCTTAACTTTGTCATTGACTCTGGTCCAGCTCATCGAGTGAATGTTGATACCGTATTTGTAAATTTTCGGGACGCCCCAGAAGAAAAGGCTGTCGGCCATGCCTTTGTTCGTGCTTGCAGTGCCGGCACCGGCGGCGGTTGAGACGCATACCGCCTGCTTGGTAAACATTGCCTGTCGCGGGCGGTGAATCATCCAACGGTATCCGTAGTGGTCGAGAAGCATTTTCATCTGGCCGGTGCAATGGTAGACGTACACCGGGCTCGCAAGAATGATTACGTCAGCCTCGTCGAGTGCTTTGGTTACCGGCTCCAGTCGGTCGTAATGCGGGCATTTATGTTCGTCGCGCAGAATGCAGGTGGTGCAGCCGACGCATATGCCCTCAAAATCCTTCGGGAGGAAAAATTCTGTGATTTCGCCGCCGGTGCGATCCGCTATCATGTGCGCAAGATGATATGTTGAACCTTGATGATTCTGTCCGTGTATTATTGTTATTTTCATGTAAGTATCTCCTGTTTTAGGTCTGACTATATTTTAGCCCAATCCACATTTAAAAACAATATCAACGAAAGGTGGTCTTCTTACTTTTTGGCCTCATATTCCAGAAACTCTTTGGTCTTGGACCAGTATTTAATTCCCCAGTGTTCAAAATCCCATTCCTGCATATAGGCATTACATTCGTAATCGATGTAATATAACTCTCCGTCATATGGGACAAAATTTGTCGGGAAATAGTCGATATTCAGGTTTGCTGGATATAATAGTTTACACATGTCCTGTATCTTTTCAATCCACCGGGCCTCCATCCTGTCAGTTTTGACAAGTTCATATACGGTATCTCCCTGTATATATTCCTTAAGAAGCCTCTCTTTTTCCTCGTCCACAGCCAGAAGCTTCGGCATTGTGATTCCTGTTTTTCTCAATGTTTCATAATCATTGAGTTCTGACTTGAGTTTATCTCCGAATGTGTAATATTCACATGGTTCATGGTGAATCTGCTTCAAAACATAACGGCTGTGTCCGTCGGTCACCAGATACGAATATCCGCCTTTTCCCTTGCCTAACAGGCGCACAACTTCATATTCATTCCCATTAATTGTCATTCTGTTGTCTTCCATATCACCTACCTTCTCACACAATCCCTTGTAATTTCACTGAGTCTGGAGACTCCGCACATCTTCATCGTGTCATTAAGTTCCGCGCCAATCTTGTCTATGTATGAGTACACGCCTTCTTCGGCACCGCCGTAAACGGCAGTCACAAAAGGTCTGGCGATGATTACTCCGTCAGCGCCGAGAGCAAGTGCCCTGAATACATCCGCACCGCTTCTTATTCCGCCGTCAACGAATATCTTCATTGAACCGTTGACTGCATCCGAGATTTCTTCAAGAACCTCGGCTGTAGCCGGACAGCCGTCAAGCACACGGCCGCCGTGGTTGGACACCACGATGGCGGATGCGCCGGCCTCTTTGGCCTTAAGGGCTCCCTTTGCCGTCATGATACCTTTTATAATAAAAGGCACATCTACCATTTCAATGATTTCTCTTAATTCCTCAACCGTTTTACTGCCGGCAGGAGGTGTAAGATTCTTAAGGAAAGGCAGCCCCGCCGCATCGATATCCATAGCCACGGCGAATGCGCCCGATTCCTTGACAAGTTTGATTTTTTCACGGATTGTTTCTATGTTCCATGGTTTTACGGTCGGTATTCCGACACCGTCAGCATTCCTGATGGCTTTTGTGGCTGCAATCATGACATTGCCGTCGGTTCCGTCACCTGTGAATGCAGCGATTCCGCCACGGGCACACGCCGATACAAGAATATCATTGTACCTGACGTCATCAAGGCAGTCACCGTAATGAAGCTGTACCGCGCCGACCGGTCCTGCCATAAAAGGATACTTAAATTTTCTGCCGAATATTTCTAAGGACGTATCGACCGAAACGTTTTCGGCGATTGTATCCATGTTGATACGTATTTCCTTCCACTTATTGTAATTACGTATTGCAGTGTCTCCGACACCCTTGGCTCCGGGACCCGGCATAAGGTTACGGCAAGCTGCACCGTTACATTCCGGGCACGCCTTGCAAAACTGTCCTATACGCGGTCTCGCCGCGTCTATACATTCAGAATATTTCATTGTCATCACTCCTGGTATTATCCCAATTCTATCTCCTGTGCTCTTGCGATGGAAGCATCTATATTGGCGCAGAAATTCTCTCTTCCCACTTCATCGGCAAAACCTGCTTTTTCCATCATATGAAGCGGCTGTTCTTTGACATGCGAAAGAATCAATGTTATACCCTTCTTATTGCAGAGGGCATATATTTTCTTAAGTGAACGAAGAGCCGTCATATCCATTGCAGGCACACCACGCATCCTTATTATAAGAACTCTGGTATCCGGTCCCGTTGAAATCTCCAGAAATTTGTCGGCAGCCGCAAAAAACATCGGTCCGATTATCTCGTACACCAGTGTATGCTTTGGAACCTGCTTAAGATTAATGTGCTCCGGATCATCATTCTCATCTATATCATCACCGATATATTTCCAGCTCTTGATTTCCGTCACGTCAGCCATTCTCTTTAAGAACAGAAGCGCCGCAAGAACCATTCCTACTTCAATGGCAACCACAAGGTCAAATACGACCGTGAGAACGAATGTTGCCACAAGCACTATTATATCACTTTTTGGCGAATCTTTAATAAGAGAAATAAATTCCCTCCATCCGCTCATATTATATGCAACGATAAAAAGTATTGCGGCAATGGCCGGCATCGGAATCCATGCCGCATAAGGCATAAGAACCACAAGTATTACCAGAAGTGTTATGGCATGAACCATTCCTGCTATCGGTGAACGGCCGCCGTTCTTGACGTTTGCGGCAGTTCTTGCGATTGCTCCCGTTGCCGGAATACCTCCGAAAAGTGCGGAAACAATATTTCCGGCGCCCTGCGCGATGAGTTCCATATTAGGTTTGTGCCTGCTTCCTATCATACCGTCCGATACCACGCATGAAAGCAATGATTCAATTCCCGCAAGGATTGCTATCGTAAATGCATTCGGAATCTGCCCGGCAATCGCCGAATAACTCAGATCCGGTAACGCCGGTTTCGGAAACGCACTTGATATTGTATATAAGTCACCTATGGTCTTAACATCCATCTTAAGGATTTTAACCATGACAACTGCTACGATTACCGCTATAAGTGACGGCGGAATCTTGCTGAATATTTTTATCTTCGGCAGAAAAATAAGTATAAGGAGTGATACCATTCCGACGATCAATGCCTGATAATTAAAAGTACCTATCGATGCTGCTACCGCCTTGACCTTATCGATTGTTTCGATTGGTGATGTGGTAAATGTCAAACCAAGGAAGTCCTTTATCTGACCGACAAAAATAGTAACGGCAATTCCTATTGTGAATCCTGTTGTTATCGTATAAGGTATGAATCTTATAAGATTACCAAACTTAAATATTCCCATTATTATAAGGATAATGCCGGCAAGAATTGTCGCTGTCACAAGACCTGACATACCGTTTTTGGCTACAATTCCGGCCACAATAGTCGCAAATGCGGCCGTTGGGCCCGCAATCTGCACGCGGCTTCCACCAAGGAAGGATATAACAAAGCCGGCAAAAATCGCCGTGTAGATTCCCTGTTCCGGTCGCACTCCCGATGCAAGCGCGAGTGCTATTGAAAGCGGCAATGCTATTATCGCGACGATTATTCCGGCTATAATGTCCTTGAATAACTGTTCTTTGCTATATGATGTCTTAAGGACATCAAATAATTTGGGTGTAAATTGTTTCATTTCTTCTCCATTCCATTCCTATAAAGTGTACAAAACACCTTATTATACCACCTGGTATACAATTTACAACCTTTTTTATGAAAAAGATTACTTATTTTTCTCTCTGAATATAAGTCTGAAAATCAGGCGTACAAGCGGTCCGCAGTAAAACATCTGGTACAGTATCGCCATTGGGAAATTCATTCCCCATGTCTGTATAAATGTTGCGAAATTCTTCGTGTCCTTAAAAAGCATTGTCGCAATAAAACTCATTATCGGGCACATTATACAGCATATACATATCGAAATTGCATATGTGATAAACTGCGGCCTGTCATCCGGTTTCATTACTGTAAAAGCAAGTTTTCTTGCTAACTTTCCAACCAGGAAAAATTCCAACACAAATGCTATCGGCACCATTATCGGCATCTCATGCAGTGCCGCGGTAAATGTAGCGGCATACACTCCTCCCATATTTAACGCAACGTTGTAAACTATCATACCATACACCATTATTGTCGCCATAATGGCCGTAAATATGACATCCTGAAACTTATTTTTCGGCATAAAAAAATCCTCCTGAATAATAATGAATGTGTTGTTCGTTATCATCCCGGAGGATTGTGCGTTTCCAATTATAACCATATAAATTTGAATACATATCATCTTAACACACTTTACAAAATTATGTAAGTGTTAATTTTTATATTCCGTATTTTTTCAGATCAACGCGGCCGTTGACAACTTCTATTCCATCCGCCATAAGTCTCTCCGCCTGTATGTTCTTACCGCCGAAAGCAAATGCGCCCGAAAACTCTCCCTTTGAATTGACAACCCTGTAACACGGAATCCTGTCCGGATCCGGATTCTTATGGAGTGCATTGCCGACAGCCCTTGACATCTTAGGATTACCCGCAAGTGCCGCAACCTGACCGTATGTGGCCACCTTTCCCTTCGGGATATTGCATACGGCATCGTATATCCTTTTTGTCGGATTATCCGCAACCAGATCATAGCTCTGTGCTATCATGTCTCTGATCGTATCGTCCGGTATGCTTCCGTCCAGAATTATCGTATTCCAGTGTTCCTTATTCTGATGCCATCCGGGTATCACGGCCTCAAAAGCATCCCGCCAGAAATCCCGCCATTCAGGATTTACCTTGACATTAATGTTAATGTATCCATTACGCTCATATGTCCACAGAAAAGCTTTTTCTGATGGCCTTACCCTGACTAACTGCCAGTTACGGTCATGAAACGGCGCATCCACATAAGTTCCTGGAAAAGTCAGTCCGTATTCCAATGCTTCTTCTCTTGTATTCATTATTTTCTCTGGTTTTTCTCTTTCTTGAGTCTTTCGCTTACATAATCCCTGATAAAGAAATCATCCTCAGGCATCTGGCATCCTACAATATACGAACCTTCATCGTCTGAGCATCTTATTACACGGCCTTCTAATCTGTTATGTCTTGTAAGCACAAAATCATGTATCTCCATTGATATCTCTTCCGACTTATGATCCATAAAACATGCATCCCTTGTAATAAATGCAAAACCGTTCGCACTTATGTTGTCAAGCTTACATTCTATACTTCTGCCGGTATCCTTAATCGTGACGGTACAGGAATTATCTATGTCGACACGCGGATATTTACGCCTGTTATTTATCTTAGGTCTGGACTCAATAAATACGCTGTAGGTTCTCGCCGCTCCGGTTCCTTTGACACGGACCTTATCCCAGCAATAAAGGACATTGCCCACTGTAATCTGCACCTTACACTCCGTATTATCAGCAATGATACCATCATTATTAAGTCTTATCGTCATGACATCGTCATCATGTGAGATTAACTCACCATAATACTTGTTATCCGTTCCAACCTCTACCATGAGTTTCATACCGGGCAGAAGATCCTCAACGCCCATGAATCCGCCTATGCCAAGTTCACACATAAGCGATTCAACAACTTTCTCGATTGAGTTAATATTGGATGCGGTTTCGTCGTATTTACTGAGCATTCTCTTGCTTATTTCATTGGAGTCCGTGACACTCTCGGTCATATCGGCAACAATTCCGGTTACCTCAGTCAGGTTATCCACAAGATGAATATTCGATGATTCAACATCTTTGATGGCTGTATCTATCATTCTGATATTGTTATCAAGCTCACCCGCATCTTCCGATATCTTAGCAATATTGCCGGCCGCAAGCATAACCTTGTCGAGTGTAAGCTGTATAAGCTGTAATGTCTGTTCTATGGAATCAGTCATCTTGACGGATGTATCATCAAGCCTTGTAAGTGCATCCTTGATTGTCCCCGATGACGCCCTTGTATCTGTACTGAGCGAACGTATCTGATCGGCTACAACCGCAAATCCTTTTCCGGCCTCTCCGGCTCTTGCAGCCTCTATGGAAGCATTGAGTGCAAGAAGATTGGTCTGTCCGGAAATATTTTCTATTGTTCCTGTCTCGTTCTTTACCATGGCAAATTCATCTTTAAACGTGCGGAGTATATTTCCGATCTCTTCCGATAATGATGCCATCGTCTTTGTTGTATCGATAAGGCTGTCAAGATCCGATGAACTTACCCTGGCATGCTTGCCGGACTCTGCGGTAAGGGCCACCATCTTATCAATCATTCCGACAACATTATTAACCTGAAGATTAATATCCGTAGTCATCTGGCTGGATGAATCCGTCGACTTATGCAGCCGCCCATTGTTCTCTCTGAGCCTGTCCATACTGTCAACGACAATATTGGCACCGTGTGAATTCTCCGAGGCCAGTTCCCTGACTACCGTCACGCCGTCCATTATTGAATTACTTGCCTGTTTAACCTTCTCAACCGTGGTTACAACCCTTTTAAGGTCGGCCTTGATACTGTCCGTCATTGCACCGTCGGACTCATTCAGATGCTTTATGGACATTACATAGCACACATAGCATAATATGATACATGCCAGCTCAAGCTGGTAATTTTTCAGATCGGACGCGGTATTAAATCCGTTCATATATCTGTACACGGAACTTCCGGCTATTATCAGCGAATTAACAATTCCGCATGTCACCATGAATTTCCTGTTCTTGTATAACACAAGAAGGCTTGTAACCGGAAGAATATATGTAAAAGCAATAGGTGATTCCGTTGTACATATCACGAATGTGTAGAATACACCATACCCGATTACAAGATTATACTTGTATGCTTCGGTTGCAAAACCCTTGGCACGAAGTAATATTTCTCCTGAAATGATCGGTATCCAGCATAATGCCAAAAAAATAATATAGTATGTTGATGTAGATAAACCGTTTGCCAGATCGCTTCCGTAATTGGCTGAAAGGAGAATGGCAAATATAAGCCATATTCTTCTTGCTCTCCGGTTAGCTTTCTCTTTAAAGACTGACTCGTCGTATTCCATATGTGTTCCTCCGTGATGTATTCTGATAATTGATATTTTAACATATTTTGCAATAATGTGACAATGTTTAAACGGAAATCCCGCAGGAATTCTCCCACGGGATAAAATATTATATAGTTCCTGTTACCACAAGCGTTCCGACACCCGGATTTATTGCCCATATACCGGTTGTTGCATCCTGTGTAAAAGCTGCGGCCGGTACCGTTATCCTGCCGGCTGTTGTCACAAATTCACCCGATGTCTCATTATATGTGTAATCTGTGCCCGGCACAAGCGGTGTACCGTTATACGTTGCTGTAAGATTAGTAAGCACCGGATCAAAATTATCCGATACCGTAACACCTGAAGCCGCATCGGCATCAGCACTTCCACCGTTCTGGATAAGGAAGGTGTAAGTGATCGTTCCGTTTTCGGTAACCGGAACCGGGCTTATCGATTTGGTAATTGTCAAAAGCGGTGCCGTCTGTGCACGCACTATCTCATCTACGGTAACAGGTGTAATTCCGCCTCCGCTTATATTAGCATTGTTGGTAATTGACGAACCTGCATCAAGAGGTGCATACCGGTTTACCATCGCCTCATAGATTATCATGGCATTTCCTCCGGCCGGCACCGTTATCCCCGTGATCGTAAAGACCGGAGCTGTGGTAACCGCAGGAGCTGTCTGTAAGGTACCATTCACATAATATTTTACCGTACCCTCAACATAAGTTAACGGTGTAAGTGAACCGGTTCCGAAAGTATAAGCTCCCAGGTTATCCGAAAGTGTAAGTCCTGTAACAGGGACTGTTCCTGCATTGACTATGCTGACAATATATGTCACACTGTCATTTTGTCCGTAGGTTGTTCTTACCGCTGTTTTGGATGCCGAAAGCACCTCAAGTATTTCACCGACGGCAATGTTTGAATTGGCAACCGCATTTCCGTAACGGATCTGCGCCTGATTGGTAAATTGTGCCATATCCTTTGATTCCCTTCATATATGCGTTTATAATACATAATATGCTGTGAATCCAATATGTTTATCGTTGTATGAGAATATTATCTGAGCTTATTCTTAATCTCGTTATCAATCTTCTCAACAAATTCATCAAGACCGAATACTGTCTTTTCCTTCTGTCCGTGAAGGGTGCAGGAAACAGTTCTGTCTGCTTTCTCACTGGCTCCTATTACAAGGAGATACGGAACTTTCTGAATCTGTCCCTCCCTGAGGCGGTATCCCATCTTCTCTGCCCTGTCATCAAGCTCATATCTGACATTATGTGCTTCAAGTACATCACAGATTTCATGGGCATATGCCATAAGTTCCTCATCATCTGTCTTGATCGGTATAACTTTAACCTGTACCGGTGCAAGCCATGTAGGAAGATTTCCCTTGGTCTCTTCAAGAATATATGCCATAAATCTGTCAAGTGAGCCGAGAATTGCTCTGTGGAGGACAACCGGTGTCTTCTTCTCGCCATCTTTGTCAACATATGTGAGTTCAAATTTGGCCGGAAGGCAGAAATCAAGCTGGCATGTGGAAAGCGTATATTCGTTACCTACTGCCGGTTTAACATTGACATCAAGCTTCGGTCCGTAGAATGCTGCCTCGCCTATTTCTTCGGTATATTCTATTCCGAGGCTGTTCATAACCTCTCTGAGTGCATTCTCTGCCTTATCCCACATCTCATCATCATCATGATATTTGGTCTTGTTGGCCGGATCTCTGAGTGAAAGCACACAGCGGTAATCCGTGATGCCAAAATCCTTATATGTGCTGAAAATAAGATCTACAACATTGGTAAACTCGTCCTTTATCTGTTCCGGTGTAACAAAAATATGTGCATCATTCTGGCAGAAGTGACGGCCTCTCTCGATTCCCTTAAGTGTTCCGCTGGCTTCAAATCTGAAATCATGCGCAATCTCTCCGATTCTTATAGGAAGATCTTTATATGAGTGCATCTTATTAGCATATATCATCATGTGATGCGGGCAGTTCATCGGTCTTAATACAAATGACTCGCCCTCAACTTCCATTGCCGGGAACATGTTTTCCTTGTAATGATCCCAATGTCCGGATGTCTTATAGAGATTGACTGTACCAACACAAGGTGTCATTACATGAAGATATCCGAGCTTACGCTCCTTGGCCTTAATATAATTTTCAAGTTCCTGCCATATTGTATAACCCTTTGGCAGAAACATCGGAAGTCCGCGTCCGACAAGGTCGTCCACCATAAAAAGATTCATATCCTTGCCGATCTTTCTGTGGTCTCTTTCCTTAGCTTCCTCAAGAAGCTGCAGATGTGCTTCGAGTTCCTCCGCTGTTGGGAAACATACTCCGTAAATTCTCTGAAGCATCTTATTGCTGCTGTCGCCCTTCCAATATGCGCCTGAATGTCTTACAAGCTTGAAATGACGGCAGAGTCTCGTATTGTCAACATGAGGTCCACGGCAGAGATCCGTGAAATCGCCCTGCTCATAACATGTAATGGTTCCGTCTTCGAGGTCAGAGATGAGATCAACCTTATATTCGTCATTGCCGAACATCTTGAGAGCCTCTTCCTTGGAAATCTCTTTGCGGACAATCTTGTCGCCTTTCTTGGCAAGTTTCTTCATTTCTTTCTCTATTGCCGCAACATCTTCATCCCTGATAACATCATCACCAAGATCCACATCATAATAGAAGCCTTCCGCAACTACAGGACCTACCCAGAACTTGGCATGCGGATAAAGATGTCTGATTGCCTGTGCCATAAGATGTGCACATGAATGGTTTAACATTTTTAACTGTTCGTCTTCTTTAAAATTAACCATTTTAATTATCTCCTTATTCTTCCTGATATTAAAAAACCCTTAAGTGCATATAAATACACTTAAGGGTGCTAAGCACGGTTCCACCTTAACTTTAACTCTTCGCTTATAACGCAGCTACACGGTGACGCTTCGGAATACAATCTTATGCGCACAGCTTGGGAGTGGTCTTCATGCAACATAACCATAAGCAAACTTCCACCATTCGTGCTCTCTCTGGATGGCATTATCACATTACTCTTTCCGTCAATGCTTTTCTAATATCAACGTTTATGTAGTTATTGTACCACGGTATTTTATTTTTAACAATAGTTTAATTGACTGCATATTAAATTTTTGCTATGATTTTATCAAAACATTAAGTGAGCTTTAATCATCCGGCTCTTCTTGAGCACAATTGCCGGGTAACTCATATAAGGAGGTTAATTATGTTTCAGTCATTGGAAAATAAGCATCCGCACTTCTATCAGGTATTCAGGGTATTTATCGTGATTACAGCTTCATTTCTCTACGCCTGGAATCTGCGTTGTTTTGCCAAAACGGCCGGTCTGTACCCGGGCGGCTTCTCCGGTGTATCATTACTTATACAGGCTGTCATTGAAGATTTCCTGCACATTACGATTCCGTTCTCGATATTTAACGTATTGCTTAATATCGTCCCGGCTTATATCGCATTCCGTTATATCGGCCGCAAATTCACGATTTATTCGATTGTCGTCATAATCCTTTCGAGTATACTTGTCGACCTTCTTCCGGCATATGTGTTCACGACCGATATTCTCTTAATCAGCGTGTTCGGCGGACTCATAAACGGCCTTTCGATCAGCCTGTGCCTTAATGTCGGCACCACGACCGGAGGAACGGATTTTATAAGTATTTTTCTTTCTCACGAGAAAGGCATTGACGGGTGGAACTATATCCTTATCGGCAACATTGTGATACTTGCAATTGCCGGCATGTTATTCGGCTGGTCCATTGCATTATATTCCATAATTTACCAGTTCTGCAGCACGCAGGTAATCCAGTTTTTGTACAAAAGATATCAGAAAGCGACTCTTTTTATCATCTCCGATAAATCAGAGGAAATATATACTGCCATACGCGAGATGACCAATCATGACGCAACGCTTTTCAAAGGAATCGGTTGTTATGAAGAGAAAGAAAAAACTCTCATTTACTCCGTTATCAATTCCGAAGCAAAAAGAGAGCTTATTCCTTTAATACGTAAAATCGATTCACATGCCTTTATCAATATAATAAAGACAGAGGAACTCGACGGTCGTTTCCATGATATTCCGCACGATTAAATTTCCGGACTTCTTTATTCTGCAATTCTGGATTTGTTAAGGTATTTGATTCCCATAATCGTGCCCATCATCAATATGATTCCGATAACAAGCGATACGACCGGATTCTTGACAAATCCTGCAATTATATATGTCACGCATGATACTATTGCAACCACTATCGCATACGGCAACTGGGTGGATACATGGTTCATATGATTGCACTGCGCACCGGCAGAAGCCATTATTGTAGTATCTGATATCGGTGAACAATGATCTCCGCATACCGCACCTGCCATACATGCTGAAATCGCAATGATCATCATCGTGTGGTTGGTTGTTGAAAATGCATCTACAACTATCGGGATAAGTATTCCGAATGTTCCCCATGATGTTCCCGTAGCAAAAGCAAGGAACACTCCTATAATAAATACTATCGCAGGAAGCAGATTAAGCCACATTCCGGATACATTTCTTACAAGGTCCGCAACATATTCCTTAGCTCCGAGGCTGTCCGTCATCGACTTAAGCGTCCACGCAAATGTAAGTATAAGAATTGCCGGAACCATTGCTTTAAATCCGTCAGGAACACATTTACAACAATCTGTGAATTTTAATACTTTTCTTATGCTATAGAATATTATTATTATAATAAGCGCCGCAAAGCTTCCAAGCATAAGTCCGAGCGATGCATTGCTTCCCGAAAATGCGGATATAAAATCGACACCGCTAAAGAACCCTCCGGTATATATCATACCGATAACACAGCAGATTATAAGTACTGCAACGGGGAATACAAGATCGATAACCTTGCCTTTACCATGCACTTCATCATCATCTGCATCCGCATAAGGTCTGTCTTCTGTAGTATATATATCACCTTTAACCGCATTGGCTTCATGCTTTGCCATAGGTCCGAAATCCGTCTTGAGAATCGTCAATGCAAACATCGTTATTATGGTAAACAATGCATAATAATTATACGGTATGGCCTGTATAAAAATCCCGAATCCGTTCTCATCCTGCACAAATCCCGTAACTGCTGCCGCCCATGATGAAATCGGGGCGATTATGCACACCGGAGCCGCGGTCGCATCAATAAGATATGCTAATTTGGCTCTGGAGACATTATGTTTATCCGTAACCGGACGCATAACACTTCCTACCGTGAGACAGTTAAAATAATCATCAACAAAGATCAGTATGCCAAGAAAAATCGTAGCTATCTGTGCTCCGATTCTTGTCTTTATATGCTTTGAAGCCCACTGTCCGAACGCCGCCGAACCTCCGGCCTTATTCATCATGCATACTATGATTCCCAGTACCACAAGGAATATTATAATTCCTATATTGGACGCATTCTTAAGTACTCCTATAAGACCGTCCTTAAAAATGTGAAGCATTGATGTCTCGAAGCTGAAACCCGGCTGAAAAATATTACCGTAAAAAAGTCCTCCGATTACAATTCCGACAAAAAGTGAACTGTATACCTCCTTCGTAATCAATGCAAGAATAATCGCTACAAGCGGCGGCACAAGCGCCCAGAATGTAGCATACATACCTGGCAGATATCCTGCAACTTCTTCCATACCTTTTCTCCTTTGGCTTATTTAGATTAAAAATGCTATGACAGTAAGAACGTACTGCCATAGCACATAAATCTCTCTAATGTATAATACTATCTTCTCTTCTGAAGAAACTCAGGAATCTTGATTCCTTTCTCTTCAACATTGCTCTCTACAGGCTTTGGCTTATTAAGTCCCGGAATCTCTCTTGCAGGCTGTGAACTTGTCTTAGCGTAAGGAGACTCATATGTAGGAGCTGAAATAGGTCTTGCTGTTGTCTGCGGTTTAAAATTAAATCCTGCCATGGCACTTGCAGCACCTGCCGAATATCCGTCAAGACCTGTAGCGATAACTGTGATAGTTGCCTGATCCTGAACTGAATCATCATACATAGCACCGAAAATAATGTTGGCATTATCGCCTGCAAGTTCCTGAACATAGCTTGCAGCTTCATTGGCTTCCATAAGTCCTATATCACCGCTGATATTGATGATGACATGTGATGCACCTTCAATGGTCGTCTCAAGAAGCGGACTCGCAACGGCAATCTTAACTGCCTCAATAGCCTTATCATCTCCGTTAGCTGTACCGATACCGATATGTGCTACACCCTTGTCCTTCATAACTGTCTGGACATCGGCAAAATCGAGGTTAATAAGTCCCGGTACATTGATAAGATCTGTAATTCCCTGTACTGCCTGCTGAAGGACTTCATCCGCCTTCTTAAGTGCATCAGGCATCGTAGTTCTGCGGTCAACAATCTCAAGCAGTTTATCGTTAGGAATAACAATAAGTGTATCGACACTGTCCTTAAGCTTCTCAATACCTGTTATGGCATTAGTCATTCTCGTCTTAGCTTCAAACTTAAACGGTTTCGTAACAACGCCTACCGTGAGAATACCCATATCCTTGGCAATCTTGGCAACAACCGGTGCCGCACCTGTACCGGTACCGCCGCCCATTCCGCATGTTACAAATACCATATCTGCGCCCTTGATAGCCTGTGTAAGCTCCTCAGCGCTCTCTTCTGCTGCTTTCTCACCAACTTCAGGCTTAGCGCCGGCGCCAAGTCCCTTGGTAAGCTTCTCGCCTATCTGTATAGCCGTAGGTGCCTTACAAAGTGTAAGAGCCTGTCTATCGGTATTAATTCCGATAAACTCCACGCCTCCGATGTTCTCATCAATCATTCTGTTAACTGCATTATTGCCGGCTCCACCTACACCTACTACTATTATCTTAGCAGATGCTTCCGACTCATTAGTCTTGATTTCTAGCAAAACCTTGTCCTCCTTAAACCAACCATGTCATCGGAGATATACTCCGTAATTCCTTCATCTATATTAAAAAGGTCTGACTCCATAGTTACTCAGTTATAATCGCATAAGAATATAATATTATTTTTTCGTAGAAATATCAACCTCTATTTTGAGTTTTTTAAAATAAATTTTACGAAAAATCACTCCGTCTGTTTGAGTATTATATTCTGACTGTTTCCGTCATATTTTTCCAGATGAAGCACCCCTTTAAGGTCCTTGATGCTGTCAGCCATACAGCTGAGTTCGTATATCTTATCCGGCATAAGATTATCGTTATTTCCCAGAAGGGCTTTGACGCCTCCCATATCAACCGATAATGTACCGTCCTGTTCAATATTGAGTGCGTCAATTGTCAGATTATATTGGGAAATATATTGTTTGACATCACTTATTGTTCCGAAAATAGCCGGATCTTCAACGTCGAGTTTATCATTAATTACAATAGTTTTAAACTTAAGGCCGGTTATCTTAGGCACATCCTCAAATACATCGGGTGAGCTGTCAACCACCACTCCGTCCTTGTCAAAATACATATTTGTTCCCTTGTATTCAACATATCCGACAAGACTTTTGTCATATACCGTGATATTAATTGTGTCCGGCCATTTGACCGATATGTCAGTCTTGGCTATAAAAGGTATATCCGGCTTTCCGGCTTTCTTATTGGTATGAGAAAACAGTATTGTATTATCTGCATTACGATCTGCAAAAATATATTTATATAATTCGTCATACGAATATCTGTCGCTTCCTGTTATATTTATTTCCTTTACTTTAAATACATATCTTGCCGCGGCAAATACAGCAGCCGCTATCACCGCAATTATAATAAATACTACGATTGCAATTCTAAGTCCTCTGTGAGTTCTTCTCCGGGTATCCATTTTATATCTGCTCCTAACTGTTCCAAATCTCTCTGTATATCCTCATATCCACGGCATATATAGCTGCATCCGTCCACTATCGTGCAGTCCGCTCCCAGCGCCGCAATAACCAGTGCGGCACCGCACCGTAAATCCGTAGCGCACACTCTTGCTCCTTTCAATGCCGGTCTTCCGCATACCCTCGCGTGTCCGCCCGACACCGAAATAACAGCGCCCATTCTTACCAGTTCTCCGGCCGCGTTATAGCGGTTCTCAAATACATTATCGTATATATCACAGCAACCTCCGGAGTATGCCAGCACGCTCATTATCTGCGCCTGCATATCGGTCGGAAATTCCGGATACGGTCCAGTGACAACCGATGTAACTGCCCTGCGTCTTCCGTCCGCCATGACTATTATCTCATTACTTTTTTTATCTGTAAATAGATGACATCCCATTTTTTGCAAAATATCACTAACCGCGGTCAGCCTTTCAGGTTCAATTCCCCTCAGGCATATATTGCCGCCGGCTATGGCGCAGCCTGCCATATATGTCCCGGCTGCTATGCGGTCTCCGGGAACCCTGTAACGGCATCCGTGCAATGTTGCTTTTCCGTTAATAATAATCGTTCCGGTTCCTGCACCGTCTATGTCCGCTCCCATCATTTTAAGGCAGTCGCATAAGTCAACAATTTCCGGTTCTTTTGCGCAATTGGTAAGACAGGTTTTTCCTTCGGCACGCACCGCTGCCAGAATTATGTTCTCAAGCGCTCCCACACTCGGATACGGAAATTCATAACTTCCGCCTTTAAGTTTCCTGCAGTAACCTATTATGTATCCCCCGGCTTCCTCTACCACCGCTCCGAGTGAACGCAGCCCGTCAATATGATAGTTAAGCGGCCGGCTTCCGATGTTACATCCTCCCGGGTATGGCATGACAAAACTCCCACATACCGCGAGAAACACGCCCATAAAAAGCGAAGAGGCCCTGAATCTTGCACAGTATTCTTCGTCAGGGGCAGATTTAAGCATGCCGGAACGTACCGTTACGATATCATTTTCAATGTCACATTCCGCGCCAGCCGCCTGCATTACTTTCTGCATGTGATAAACATCCGTAATTGCCGGACAGTTTTCTATGATTACTTTATCTTCCGTAAGAAGTGCCGCTGCCATAACGGGCAGTACCGAGTTCTTGCTTCCCTGAACATTAATCATGCCCCTAAGTCTTCTGTGTCCGGATATCATAAGGCTCCTCATAAAAAATCCCCGCATATAATGAATGTTTACATACCATTATATGCAGGGATTTCGGTTATGTTACCTCGCATGAGCCCTCTGTCGCAGCCTTCCGGCCTGTTGTGAGACGGTCACCGGAACCTGTATCTGCCTTGATACATTCAGGACTATTCCCATCTCTGCAAGCAAGAAAAGCACCGATGTACCTCCGTAACTGATAAACGGCAGTGTAACGCCCGTATTGGGAATAACATTGGTTACAACCGCTATATTAAGTATCACCTGAAGCGATATATGTGCCATAACCCCGACCACAAGCATTGATCCGAACAGATCCGGTGCGTTGTTGGCAATCACCATGAATCTCCATATAAGCAGGATAAAAAGTATTATCAGACATATTCCGCCAAACAGACCGAGTTCCTCGCATATAACGGAGAATACCATATCATTCTGGGCCTCCGGAATAAATCCGAGTTTCTGCATGCTCTGACCCAGGCCTTTTCCGAAAAATCCGCCGGAACCGAGTGCATACAATGCCTGCAATGTCTGGAATCCTGTATCCGATGCGTATTTTTCCGGGTCCCGCCATGCAAGCAGACGTTTAAAACGGAAATGGCTCGCTGAATCCACATTGTTAAAAAACCATATCAGGAATGCCACCACCGCAACCGCCCCCAGCACAGTCGCTATAATTAACCATGCAGGTTTGGAATTACCGATCATAAGCATTATGTATGCAATACCCATAAGTATTATCGCCGTACTTAAATTGTTGGTCACAATTCCGGTAATTCCGGCTGCCGCAACCGCAAGTATACAATATACAATATTGTTTTTCAGCTTCTTCATATGGCTTCCGCTGTAACTTATAAAAGCCGCAAGCACAATTATAAGTCCGACCTTAACAACCTCAGCCGGCTGTAATGACAGCGGACCTAATCTCAGCCATCTGCGCGCACCTTTTACAGTGTGTCCGAATGGTGAAAGGACAAGCAATACGCAAAAAATCGATGCGACATATATGAACCATTTGATTTTATACCAGAAATGGTAATTTATAAAAATTGCCGCAACAAAAACCACCATTCCTATTGCAGTTGACAAAAGCTGCCTTTTAAGGAAATACGCAGCGTCACCGTAATCTTCCATTGCGCTGTAAGAACTGGTACTGTAAAGCATTACCAATCCGAATGCAATAAGAAACATTACTATTATAAGCAGGCTGAAATCGAAAAATTTACCCTTCGGTGTCAGGTTTCTGTTATTTCCATTATGCATATTTTGTGATGTATCTGCCATTGCATATCTCCCTTATGATCACTCTAAAATCTGTTTACATATTCCTTGAAAAGCCTGCCACGTTCTTCATAACTCTTAAACATATCCCAGCTTGCACACGCCGGCGAAAGCAGTACAACATCACCGGAAACGGCATTGTCATGGCATATCTGAACCGCATTTTCAAGGCTGTCCGTATTGATGATATTGTCAAATCCATGTGCGCGCGCGGTTTTCTCAATCTGAGGGGCTGTCGTTCCTATAAGAACCATGAGTTTGACTTTGCCGCCAAACGCATCGATAAATCCATCAAATTCCGAATGTTTATCGTATCCTCCGGCAATTATCAGCGTAGGTTTTGTCATCGCCTCAAGTGCTTTGATTGATGAGTCCGGATTGGTTCCCTTTGAATCGTTGTAATATGTTACTCCATCAAGTTCCCTGACAAATTCGATCCTGTGTTCAACTCCTTTAAATGCTTTAAGAACCCTTACGATAATATCAAGCGGTACTCCTGCCTTGACTGTCATCGCAACCGCGGCCATGACGTTTTCGTAATTATGATTACCGAATATAAATAAATCTTTTACATCGATAACATCCTGCGTTCTGCCGTCAAAAGTGCATTTTATCATATTATTGTCAAGATAAACACCCTCTTTAAGAATAGTTTTCCTTGAGAAAAATACGGTATTGTTTATTGTATTTCCAAATTCACGAAGCACTTCATCATCATAATTAAGAACACAGAAATCATCGTCTTTCTGGTTACGCGTAATAGACTCCTTGACCGATATATAATTTTCCATTGTATAATGTCTGTTAAGATGATCCGGAGTGATGTTTAATATTGCACTTCCGGCAGGTCTGAAATCATGGATCGTCTCGAGCTGGAAGCTGCTGATTTCAGCAACGGTAATGCTGTCCTTAGAAGTCTTAAGAACCTCTCCGGTATACGATGTACCGATATTACCGACAACAAAAGTTTTCGGGTTCCATTCCTTCATGATCTCACCTATAAGTGTTGTGGTTGTTGTCTTTCCGTTAGTTCCCGTTATGGCATACACTCTGCCCTGTTCAAAGTTATATGCAAGCTCGATTTCACCCCATACGGTTACTCCTGCATCTTTAAAAGCAAGGACAATCGGGCTGTCAATCGGTACTCCGGGACTTATTACAAGCAGGTCAGTATCATCAATTATACTTTGTGGCATTTCTCCGAGAATTATCCTGACTTCACAGTCTTTCGGAAGCTTTGCTCTCACATCGCTTTCCGCAAGTTTCTCATTGCCGTCATATAAAGTAATAATTGCTCCGGTCTGTGCCAGAAGCTTAACTGCACCGATTCCGCTTACACCGGTTCCTACAACAACTATCCTCTTACCATCTACATTCATCATCACTTTGTTCCTTTCTCACTTTGTTCTATCCCAAGATATGGGAGTATATTTTCAAAAACTTCTCTGACTACCGGTGCTGCGATTGTTCCTCCGTAGTAAATTCCCTGCGGTTCATCAATGATGCACATTGCCATGACCTGCGGGTTCTCGGCAGGCGCAAATCCGATAAAAGAAGCTATGTATTTGTGTTCACTTCTCGGCAGTTTCTGTGATGTGGCAGTCTTGCCTCCTATCGAATAACCTTCAATATAGCACTTACCTCCGCCGCCTTCGGATACAACGGATTTAAGCAGCATCTTCATGGTATTGCTTACTTCCTGCGTTATCACGCCGGATACGCTTTCATATTCCAGAGTATTAATATTACCCTGCGAATCTATTGTCCTGACACCGAAATGCGGAGTAATCAGTGTTCCTCCGTTAATCACGCAGCTTATTGCCCGCATCAGCTGAAGCGGCGTTATCTGGAATGACTGTCCGAATGACATCGTGGCCAGTTCCAGCTCTTTGATATTCTCTTTCTTATGCATGATTGTTGAGGCCTCGCCCGGAAGGTCAACTCCGGTAACAGACATAAGTCCCAACCGGTCCATATAAGTGAGGAAATTATCAACGCCCGTTCTCAAGCCCCATGTTATGAATGCCGGGTTACACGAATTCATAAGTGTCTCGGCAAACGTCTGTGTACCGTGTCCCGTTGTTTTATGGCATCGTATGGTTCTCGAACCGACAACGGTACTTCCTCCGCAGCAATAAGTATCCGATAACCTCACCGCCCCGCATGAAAGTCCGGCAGTTGCCGTTATGACTTTGAATGTAGATCCGGGTTCGTAGGTATCATTAATTACTCCGTTACGCCACATGGCATTAAGGAGGTCCATTTTTTCCTTCTCATCCGATACCGAAACATCATAATTGAGTATGTACGGATCATTTAGATTATATTCCGGATAGTTGACCATTGCAAGCAATTCTCCGGTCTGCGGATTCATAACTATAATGCTGACGCTTTTAGCCTGTTTGGCCTCATATGTTTTCATGGCGGCCTGCATGCAGTATGACTGTATGCTGTAATCAAGGCTTATATATAAATCGTCGCCGGGTACCGGTTCTTTTCTCTTCTCTTCATATTCATCCAGCTCAATCCCCGCCGCATCCGCAGGCGTGAGTATCTCTCCGTTTACACCGGCAAGTACACTATCGTATTTTACTTCGAGTCCGACAATTCCCTGATTATCCGCTCCTGTAAAACCCATGACTTTGGATGCAAGTTCATTGTACGGATAAGTCCTTTTACTGTCCTCATCCACTTTTACTCCGGGGATATTATATTCACGGATCCTGTCCCCTGTTTCCTTGGAAACATTTGACTTAATCCTCTCCATTGAACTTATTTTCTCAACATAAGAGCGGACTTTGTCTTCGCTCATATCCAGTTCCCGGCTTAATGTGTCTATAACATATTCTTCATCCTCTATCTGTGAATGGATAACCGATACAGTACAGACTGTTTTATTATCGGCCATTACCGTTCCGTCAGCTGTGATTATGCGCCCGCGCGGTGCTTTAACCGCCCTTTCTCTCTCATGGAGCATTGTTGCTGCTGCATTAAGTTCATCTGAGCAAAAAACAGCAACATAAGTAAGCCTTACAGTCAAAAGAACCAGTAATGACATTGCAATAACTGCATATATTTTTATTCCGGTGCGGTGTTTTTTATTTGTTTTCATATCTCTGCCCGGCTGTGGTATTTATTTACAGTTTATTACGCAAAAGACTTTTCTATTCGTTTATTCTTGCTGTTTAGCTGCCGGCGTCTCATCCTGTCCGGGTGTTTCTGCCGGTGTCTCGTCCTGTCCGGATGTATCTGCCGGTGTCTCGTCTTCATTATCAGGCTTGTCTGCTGTATCATTATCATCATCCGGCTGTGCATCTGACTCTGAAGGTGTCTGTGCCGGATTGGATGCAGGATTGGCATTAATCTCAGGCTTAACTACTTTCTTATCGAGTTTGTCGGCATCGAGATAAATATCTGCATCATAATCAGCATTATCAGGCTGTATTCCCATATAAGGCAGGAGTTTCTCCATGATAGCTCTTGCAAGTACCTGGGCTGACCACGAGGTATTATATTCTTCGCAGTCCGGTGTATCAATTACTACATATACAAGTACTTCAGGGTTCTCCGCAGGTGCAAATCCCATAAATGATATTACATATTCCGTCTTATCACGTCCGGCCTTCTCTGCCGTACCTGTTTTACCGCCGATTGAATACCCGTCCATATGGACATATCCGCCTGTTCCGTAATCTACAACGGCTCTCATCATCTCTCTCATCGTATGAGATGTATCGGAAGATACTGTCTGTGTAACAAGTGTAGGGTTAATCGTCTTAACCGGTTCTCCTGATTCGGAAAGTATCTGTTTAACCACGTGTGGCTGGTAATAATATCCGCCGTTGATAAGTGAGGCAAATGTAGCCACCATCTGTGCCATCGTTACATTCAGGTTCTGTCCGAATGAGTTTGTCGCGAGATCGACATCCATCATTGTGGATTCCTCTATAAGAAGTCCGTTTTCTTCTCCCGGAAGGTCAATTCCTGTCTTGGAACCGAATTTGTAATCATCCAGATAACGGCAGAATGTCTTGGCTCCAAGCATCATACTTATCTGCATGAGAGCATCGTTACATGACTCCGTAAGCGCTCCGCTAAGTGTTAAATCCCCATGTCCGACTCCGCCATGGCAGAGGATTGTCGATGAATTATATACTCCTTTACCGTCGCATGTATATACATCTTTCAGGTCTGCTTTTTTCTCGTCAAGCGCCTCTGCAATTGTAAATGCCTTGAATACTGAGCCCGGTTCATATATTGATGAAACACAGTAATTGGACCATACTTTATAAAGCGCGTCCTTAAATTCGTCATCAGTGAAAGCCTCAAGTTCTTCTGCAGAATATATTGATGTCAGATCTCTCGGATTATTAAGATCAAAGACCGGATAATCCGCCATGCCTAGTATTTCCATGGTATTCGGATCCGCAACGATTACCGAAGTACTCTTGGAACCGTATTCGTCGTTAAAATCCTTGATCGCCTGTTCTATGATGTTCTGTATCGTATAATCTATTGTCGATACGACAGTATTGCCGTTTATGGCATTGCGCCTGTTAGCTTCATAGCTGCTGTCATTAATGTATCCGTAAATTCTTCCGTCCGTTCCTGACAATTCATCATTATAGTTATTCTCTATCCCAAGCTCGCCGCCGTTGGCATTGCTTGCAAATCCCATAAGATCGCATGCAAAACTGCTGTATGGATATATTCTCTTATACTCATCTTCAAACCAGACACCTTTTATAAGTGAGTTTTTCTCATTCATCTTATTGGTAAATTCTTCGATGTCCTTATCTGTCAGCTCGCTTAACATACGCTTGTAACTGTCTATTTTGCCCCCGGATTCCTTACTTTTCGCATTATCATCGATATAACCGTTAAGTTCTTTCTCATCCAGGTCAAAGTATTGCAACAAAGCTTCTACCGTCGGCTCCCTGTATGTAGCATCCGATAAAAGCACTTTCGCATCTATTATTAAATTATATACCTTGGAACTGTATGCGATGACCGTACCGTTTCTGTCTGTGATATCGCCTCTTCTGGCCGGTATGGTACGGCTGCTGTAATTGAAATTATCGTAGACCGCCTTGGAATATTCATATCCCTTGCTGGCATTTATCCTGATTATTACCACCGATAATACAATAAGTAAAGTCATGACAATCATAAAGATAATTAAAAGCTTCTTCTGCATAAGTGTTGTGAATTTGATGCTTTTACGTCTTCTTACTGCCATGACTTCTCCTTAAATTATCGTTCGGGTATGTCTTTAAACTGCATTACATACTCGCTTTCGCCACTCTTATAATTAATGATCTGATCCTCAGAAGCATATACCATTCCGAGTTCTTCAACTGCTACATTATAAATATACTCATAGTCGATTGAAGTGTCAATTGAAAGTTCCTTCTGATCGTTCTCGATCTTAAGTTCCTCAAGCTGGGCCTGAAGAGTTGAAATCTTACCGGCATTGGTGCTCTTAGCGTTAATCAGCGATACATAATTGGTGCATGTAAAAAGCATTACTCCGATAGCTGCCGCAATCAAAAGTGTGAAAACTCCTCCGACTCTTGTAGCTCTCGCCCTATTTTCCTCTATTCTGCGGTCCTGCGCCTGTCTTTGTCTCTCCTGTGACACATTCCCGTTCTTTCTTCTCGGAACTCTTACCGGCACGTCCACCCTCCGCTGTGGTGCCTCGCTTCCGTACATATATTCTGTATTATATCTGTTATCTGCCATAATATGCCTCCCGTTTTATTTCCACATCTATAATCTTCTCTCAAATATCCTTAATTTCGAGCTCTTGGCTCTTTTATTTTCTTCAAGTTCTTCTTCCGACGGTACTATCGGCTTTCTTGTAACGATAACGCCCTTTGGCTTATTGCCGCATACACACACCGGAAATTCCGGCGGGCATGTACATGTATTGACGTTATCCCTGAATTTGTTCTTTACTATTCTGTCTTCCAGCGAATGGAATGTTATTATACAAAGCCTTCCGCCGTCATTTAAAAGTTCTATCATCTCATCAATAGAATTCTCAAGAACTTCAAGTTCCTTATTAAGTTCAATTCTTAATGCCTGAAATGTTCTCTTGGCCGGGTGTCCGCCCGTCGCCCTGAATTTCATCGGTATAGCTGCCTTTATTATCTCAACCAGCTGACCGGTGGTATGTATTCTCTCATTCTGTCTGGCCTGTACAATATGCTTGGCAATGTTCTTGGCAAACTTGTCCTCTCCGTAATCCCTGATTACTCTGAACAATTCCATCTCGCTATAATCATTAACGATATCTTCGGCTGTCATTGGATTACGTCTGTCCATTCTCATATCAAGCGGTGCATCTTCATCATTATATGTGAAACCGCGTTCCGCGGCATCCAGCTGATAAGACGATACTCCGATATCAAGAAGTATTCCGTCAACCTTCGTCACACCGATATTGGCCAGCGCATTTTTCATATTGCAATAGTTGTCTCTTATGATAGTTACTCTGTCAGCAAACGGTTCGAGTCTCTTCTTCGCAGCAGCGATGGCATCTTCATCCTGATCAATTCCGATGAGCCGTCCGCCCTGTGTAAGTCTCTCACATATATGATATGAATGTCCGGCACCGCCTAAGGTTCCGTCCACATATATGCCGTCAGGCTTAATGTTCAGCCCTTCTATCGTTTCATTAAGCAAAACCGATTTGTGTACAAATTCCATTCAAAACCTCCGGTTTAAATAGAGAATCCCAGGTTCTCCATATTAGCTGCAACTTCATCCATATTGCCTTCATACTCGGCATTGGATTCATCAAAGCGTTCCTTGCTCCAAATCTCTATTTTGCTTGCAGAGCCAACCAACACCACGTCTTTCTCAAGTCCGGCAAATTCTCTTAACACTGCCGGCAGAAGTATTCTTCCCTGCTTATCAAGCTCACATTCCGCTGCTCCCGCAAGAAAAAATCTGGTGAACTGTCTGGTGTTCTTATTGGTAATAGGGAGAGTGCCCAGCCTTTCTTCAAAGGCTGCCCAGTCATCATTGGCGTATCCGTAAAGGCATCCGTCAAGTCCCTTGGTGACCACGAAAGAAGTTCCGAGTTTCTCACGAAACTTAGCAGGTATGATAACACGTCCTTTGGCGTCAATTGTATGGTTGTACTGACCCATGAACATTGCCATCACCCCTTTCCTTCAGGAATCTTATGGTTGAAACTCACCACTTCGTTCCACAATCTTTCACTAAGCCACACTTTTCACCACTTTTAATGCCATTTTAGCCCATTTTTACATAAATATCAAGAGTATATTTAAAGATTTTGATAATTTCTTTGCATCAAAAAAAGCCACAGAAAAACTTTTTTGTTTTCCTGTGACTTTTGTTCAAAAATCATGATTATGTGGGGGAAAATCCCATTTTTTAACGGTATTCCACTGCATCAAATGACAATCTGCCTTCTTTCACCGTCACTTTCACATTATGCTGTCCTTTTTCAAGGTTATATACGGCGTACGCTGCAGTTCTGTCTCCGGAACCGCTGCATGTATATTCCTGTGTCGCGTCATCGGTTTCTATTTCAAGAACTACATCCTTCTGTGCCGCTATTATTGCAAATGAGGTACCTTCAAATTCAAATTCGAAGCTGTCTCCTTCTTCTCCGACAGACACGGTTCTGTTATAGTTTTTAAAACTCGATATAGTAGAGAAATACCATCCGTTGCCGTCTTCTTCCGTGCTTCCGGCAGAAACCTTAATTGCGGCATCCATATCGTCAACTCTTGTTACATAATAATCTTCGCTGTCAGTGGTTATTTTCAGATTATCAAAACAGTTATTGTAATAGCTGCTGAGAAGTGATACTCTTCCCGAATTGACCACATTACCGGTATCTTCATATTCAAGCACTTTGACATTATCAACATACGCCTTTATGACATTATCATAGATTTCAAGTTTAAGATTATGCCATTTCTTAACATCAAATCCGTCAATCTGAACCGAATCCAGCTTAACCGATGCTTTATTAAGCATCACTTCTCCTGTTTCCGTCAGTTTAAGTGCATATCCGCTGTAATCGTTTGCAGCAAGATTATACCTTCCTCCGATTCCTGCGTAGTTTGTTTTTGAATCATCGCTCTTTTTCCCATCCAGAAGAACATCGGCACTTACTGTGTAATTCTGCCATCTGTCATCAAGCAGTGTCGTCACCGGATCTGACGAGTTTCCCCACTCAGCCGGTTTGTTATCATATGTTATCATCTGCATAAGGACATTATTTCCGTCAAGAGAACTTACCTCAAATGCGCCTGCCTGATCCGTTGTATACCTTGGTGCCATTCCTCTCTTTGAAAGATAATCCTCATCATATGTCTGATATTCAAAATCGTCTTCATAAGGAAGCTCAAACAGTGCATAATTCTGGCTGCGGTCGGTATATTCTTTCTCGTCCGGTTTCATTGTCGATATTGTCACCATGGAATACGGCTTTACCGATATTGAAAAAGTATACTCTCCGTCTTTTTCTTCTGGCTGCACATAGCCCTTATATTTTAAGAAGCCATCGTAATAGTTCCCTGTTCCGTCGTATTCATCAGCACTTTCATACACATTAACCGGGGATGTTTCCTTGCCGGTGTTTTTAATAACAAAATCGTATCCGAGGGTTTTATCTGAATTATTAACGATTACGGTTGAATAATCTCCTGTTTCAGGGTCTTTACATGTAATATAGTTAAATGTCGAATCTACAATTGCATGACCATCTCCACCGGCTTTGCCGTCTCCGTAGCAGGCATTTTCAATAAACTGCCATCCCGGCATTATGAATCTTGAAAAATGAAGTGTCATATAATAGCCTGCATCAAGTGAGTACGCACCACTCCATGGTTCATTGGCTGTAATAAGCTGCTTTGGAAAATATGTTGCGCCACTGTAATACGAACTGATAAGCGGCTGGAACTCATACATTGTCATTCCCTCAGTCATGGCCTGTGTTATTCTCGATGCGATGTCAAGCATGCCGTTTAATCCGCTTAATCCGCTCGCATTTTCTTCTCTGTTGCGCACCAGTTGTTCTGCCCTCATAGGTGACGAACCTTCCGAGAACCATACTTTCTTGCCGTTTTCTTTCTGTACTGTCTTGGTTGCATCACTTGTAAAAGATGTGTAATGCGATGTAACAACATCCACAACCTCCATAAGCTCATCATCCTCAAGCATTGATTTTGATATGCCCCATGTTCCTACACCTTCTCCGGCAACTACCCGGATTGAACCGTAATCATATCTTTCATCCGTCTCATTTTCCAATGCATTTGCAACATATTTAATGAAATCCGGCTCGATATTACGCTCGTTTTGTCCGATTGTCAGATATGATATTTTACATCCATATGTATCATAGAATGCTTCTATTGTCTCCTTATACCACTCATATCTGGCTTCGTACTTACCTTCGTCCGTATCCGGTTCATCCACCCATGCAGGCATTCCCCAGTACAACATATCTATCTTCAGGTCAGGATTAATGCTGAGAGCATCAGCTGCAATACTGTAAGCAGCACCTCTGGTAACATCTGCTTTTTCATCTGCGCTTCTTTTTACTGCCGGTTCCGTTCCCGAAGATGAATCGACATCAGCTCCCATCTCAAGCTTATAAAGTGAAATATTCAATCCGTCACTGCCAAATACATAATTAAGTATTTCCCAGTACGCATCCGGATTTTCCTCCTTATAATCCAGAAGAAGTCTTGATGAATTGTTGGCGGATATATATCCAAAGCCTTCATAAAGCATGTTTTCATCTGTAATTGCCGCGCTGCCGTCAATAACAATCTCACGTGTCTGGTCGTTTTTGCTATCAAATATCATTTCCGGTTACCCAAATCCAGTCTTGAGCAGGAGCATCCGTATAACCCGCTGATAAAACTTTAACTTTAGTTTCTGTTGTCTCATCAAATCCCGGAAATACAATCTGGAGTGATCCTATTGAATCAAGCGTTCCGCCAAGTGCCTTCTGTGCATCAAATACCATTCTGTATTTGCCGTCTTCTTTAATCGTAAGCTTGTCAGCAGGTGATGATTCATCCCATAATGACACGGTGTCTTCACCGCTCACAAGTTCATAGCACCAATGAAGTTCAGATTCGTCAATATCCATGCCGCTCACTTCAAAATCAACCACTACTCCTGTAGTTCCCGCAGGTACTGAGTCGCTGTTATACATTGACAATTCCGGGTCATACACTGTGGAAATCTTAAGCCATGCTTTATATGTATCTCCGCTTTTTTCTGCAATTTCCGAAAGATTAATCTCCAACGGATTGCCCTGTTCTGACATTGACTTTAATTCCTGTTCTGCCTCAGTTGTCACCTCCTGCTCAGCTTTCGTCACCGCTTCTGTCACTGCTTCTGTAGTCTTGGTGCTGTCTGCCTTATTTGAACATGCAACTGCCATAATCGCCATCGAAACCACCACTACACCGCCAATAATTTTCTTATACATTACTAAAATCTCCTTTTATTTTTTTATTTATTTAAATGATAAACAATATTGCGCCGACTAACAATGAATGATATTATCATAATTGAACAATTTGAACATTCGAGGTGTTAATATGTGGTATTATTCTTATTTTCCAACCGAACCGAATGCTGAACTTCCGATGTATCTGTACAGTATAGGCATGCACGATACCCAGCCGCTCCTTGTAAGACCTGAGGGACACAGGCATGATCAGTTTTTCTATAACACAACCGGAAGCGGCACAATACTGATATACGGTCAAAAATACAATATTCCGGAGAAAAGCAGTTTCTTCATTCCTGCCCATGTTCCGCATGAATACTATCCCAATACCGACATCTGGGATATCCGCTGGTTTGTTCCGTGCGGAAAAGGTCTTAGGGCGCTTTACAAACATATTAATCTGAAATTTGGCATTTATCCGCTTTCTGATGCCAGAAATCTGGACAGTCTCCTTAACAGGATGCGCAGCGAACTTATGTATAATGACATTAACGGAAATCTTTTTGCATCTGCACACATTAATGAATTTATATTGGAATTTGCCGTACAATCCGGCCTTTTACATAGAGAAATCTCATACCCGGAACAAAATATGAATCCATATTCACGTCATATGAGAATTATAAAAGATTATATTGACAGCCATTATATGCAGCCAATTTCAATGGATGAGCTGTGTGCTTTAGAAGGACTTACCCCGCAGCATATATGCCGTATTTTCAAACAATGCGTCAGGATGCGTCCGTCAGAGTACATTCTCAATGTCCGCATAAGCCATGCTAAAGAAATGCTTTTGCACACTTCTCACAGCATAAGCGAAATTGCATACTGGTGCGGATTCGAAAATAATAATTATTTCTGGAAAAAATTCCGTGATATTACAGGTTATGCGCCCGGAGAGTACAGAAAACTCTCGAGCGCACAGAATTATTGATTATTTAAGTGTTTTTATTTTGGTCTTATTGATTTTCATCATAAAAATTACTGCTATAACACATGAGAGGACTTCCGCTATAATAAATGTTGTCCACACAAGCCATATCATGCCGCTGTCGGCGGCTGCCACAAATGAAAATCCCCATGCTACAGGCAGTACAAAAAGTGTCTGTCTGCATATTGATATTACAAGTGACTGCAGTCCCGAATCAAGCGCCTGGAATACTCCCTGAAACGCCACATTGGCACCTGCAAAGACAAAACTTATTGATATCACACGCATCGCCGCTATGTACATTTTTTCAGTGACACCTGAAAGCCCGAACACATGGGCAAGCGGATTGGCCACAACTTCTATTATCAATGTTCCGATAAGCATGATACCAAGTGTGTATATCATTCCGTATTTTACGCCATCAGATACCCTCTTACGGCTTCCCATTCCATGGTTGTACGACACAATAGGTGTTACCGCATCCCTGAGACCAAATGCGGCAAATAATATAAACTGCTGGATTTTGTAATATAATCCATATGCTGTTACCGCGTTTTCTCCTACTCTCTTGAGTATGATATTCATTCCGTATGTCATGATTGACATAAGGGCCTGAGCTATTATTGCCGGAAGGCCTATGCTGTAAATTTCTTTAATTATTCCGCCATCAGGTTTTATATATATATATTTATTTGAAATTTCAGAATTGAACTTCAGGTGGAAAACAAGTCCGCATACGCAGGATACAATCTGTCCTATTACCGTTGCCCACGCAGCACCTGCAACACCGAGCTTTGTCATGCCGCATAATCCATATATAAGAATCGGGTCAAGTATAATATTTGTCACAGCACCCGCTACCTGCGCAATGGTTGACAGATGGGACCTTCCGGTTGCCTGGAGCATTTTCTCAAAGAACGAGAAAAATACTATTCCGGGAGACACAATACAACATATTTTTAAATATTTCACGGCCATATCATGCACAATCGTTGTATCAGTCTGAGTGTTTATATATGCTTCTACCCCAAACACGCCAAAAAGTGCAAACAATATATAGATTACTATTCCCAGAAAATAAGCGTTTCCGACTATTTTGTCCGCTTTTTCTTTATCTCCCTGGCCAAGGCTCTTTGACAGCAGTGCATTCACTCCAACACCCGAACCTATTCCGATAGCGACCATTAACATCTGTACGGGAAAAGCAAGCGTAAGTGCATTGAGTGCTGTCTCCCCGTTCTCTTTCATATTTGACACAAAAGCACTGTCAACTATATTGTACAATGCCTGCAGCATCATGGAAATTATCATAGGTATTCCCATGACAAGCATAAGTTTTTTTACCGGCATTACAGCCATTTTACTTTCACTGTTTTGTTTTTTCATATTTCCTCCATACAAAAAAAGCGCAAATCCAACAATCTGGATTTACGCTTTATAATACGGCAAAGCCGCTGTTATTCCGCCACTCGACGCCAATTATTCTATCAAATAGATTCTTAAAAAGTCAAGAGCAAAAATTACTCTTCACTGTCGTCAGAACCTTCATCTTCTTCCGGCTCTTCTACAGCTGTATCTTCTTCGGTGCTATCCTGTGCAGATGTCTCTTCCATATCGTCATCAATGTCAGAACTTACTTCCTCCATCGCTTCCTCTTCTGCCTGTTCCTCTACCTCGGCTTCATCGTCAATATCCACAGCCGATCTCTTAGACTTCTTAACAGGTATCGGATCAAGCTGTGACGGCTTACCCTTAAGTCTCATTCTCATAACAATCACAATTGCAAGTGCTGCCACAAAAAGTACTGCCGAGAGAATCTGTGATACCGCTACACTGCCTATCTTAAGCTGGTCAGTTCTGAATCCTTCAACTATGAAACGGATAACACCATATCCCATAAGATATCTGCAGAATGTTTCTCCGTAGAACTTCTTCTTATCCCTGAAAATGAGCAGAAGAATGAGTAATACAAGGTTAAGTACGCTCTCATAAAGGAATGTAGGCTGAACCTGTACATATTCCACTCCGTTAATCATAACCTTCATGGCATCCGTAACGTCAACATTCGTGCCTATATCCGCAACAGGAATCTGCATTGCAAAAAGGCTGTCTGTGTATGAGCCAAAGGCCTCTCTGTTAAAGAAATTGCCCCATCTTCCTATAATCTGTCCTGTAATAAGTCCGAGCACCGCCGTGTCTGTAAACTTAAAGAACTTCATCTTCTTAACCTTACAGAATATCACAGCCACGACAACCGCTCCGATTATTCCGCCGTAGATAGCGAGTCCGCCGCCTCTTAAATTAAATATCTGTGTGAGATTCTTACTATAATAATCCCATTCAAATATAACGTAATATAACCTGGCGCATATTATACCACCGACTATTCCGAACAGTGTATAATCTATGTAATCATCAACCTTCTGTCCCGTTCTCTTAGCTTCATGATATGCCATAAGTGCACCGCATACCATGGAAAGTGCCATGATAACGCCGTAATAAGCTATTTCAAATCCGAATACGGTAAAACTCTTGTTTACCAGCACCTCGAATCCCAAATGCGGAAATCTTATTGGTCCGACATCCATATTATTATCTCCTTTATACTGTCTTTTTTATAGACAATATTGTAATACAATCCGCCACTAAATTCAACTTTCAAATTAATTTTATTGTCTTAACTCCGTAAATGTGCTATATTTTAGTAAGTCATACAAAATAAAATACAGACATGTCTTATGTCTGCCGAAAGGATTAGATTTTACAATGAAATTAGGAATCGTAGGATTACCGAATGTCGGTAAAAGTACACTTTTTAACTCTTTAACCAAAGCTGGTGCAGAGTCAGCCAATTATCCGTTCTGTACAATAGACCCGAACGTGGGTGTTGTTTCGGTTCCGGATGAGCGTCTCGGCAAGCTCGCCGCTCTTTATGATTCAGCCAAAATAGTCCCGGCCGTAATTGAATTTGTCGATATTGCCGGTCTTGTAAAGGGTGCATCCAAGGGTGAAGGTCTCGGTAACCAGTTTCTCTCGCACATCAGGGAAACGGATGCCATCGTACATGTGGTAAGATGCTTTGAAAACACCAATATCGTCCATGTAGACGGTTCAATAGACCCGTTGAGAGATATCGAAACAATTAATTACGAACTTATTTTCTCAGACCTTGATATTCTTGAGAGACGAATCGCCAAAGTTTCAAGAGGCGCCCGCAATGATAAGGCTCTCGCCAAGGAACTTACTCTTCTTGAGGGCATCAAGGCACATCTTGAGCAAAGCAAGCCTGCCCGCTCATATGAACCGGAAGATGATGATATGAAGGCCCTCATGGCTACTTATGATCTGCTCACAGCCAAGCCTGTAATCTACGCTGCCAATGTCAGTGAAGATGACCTTGCCGATGACGGAGCTTCCAACAAGTACGTCCAGGCAGTACGCGAATATGCAGCCAGGGAAGGCAGTGAAGTGTTCGCAGTATGTGCACAGATTGAAGAGGAGATTTCCGAACTTGATGATGATGAAAAGAAAGAATTTCTTGAAGACCTCGGTCTTAAGGAATCCGGTCTTGATAAACTTATCAAAGCAAGTTACAGCCTCTTAGGTCTTATAAGTTTCCTTACAGCAGGTCCTACAGAGACACGCGCATGGACCATCCGTAAAGGAACCAAGGCTCCGGGTGCCGCCGGTAAGATTCACAGCGATTTTGAACGTGGATTTATCAAAGCGGAAGTTGTATATTACCAGGATCTTCTTGACTGCGGTTCTTATGCCGCTGCCAAAGAAAAAGGCCTTGTAGGCATAGAAGGTAAAGATTATGTAGTCAAAGACGGTGACGTAATACTTTTCAGATTCAATGTATAATTTACAAAACAAGGGCAAAAAGTCATTTTCCAGAACTTTTTGCCCTTTACTATCATAGAAATTATTTACAATATTTCCTTACTTATTCTTCTATTGACTTCTTCTTACAGATTCCTACTGTCAGAAGAGCAGCTCCCATCAATGCAGCACCCCAGATAATATACATTCCAGAGTATCCTGCGGCAACATCTTTATTGTCGCCATCTGATTTGTCATTGCCGGTGTTATCATCGTCTGTATTGCTATTGCCCGGTTCTGTTTTCGCTTTGATTGTATATCCGCACTCACATACTTTGTCACCGTTCTCAAGAGTAATAAAACTATGATTTGCAATAGTATCAGACTTTGCAAAATCATCAGAGAGACAATACTTTTCCGTACATACTTTCCAATGACTGTTCTCATCATACTTCCAATCGCTTAATGTATGTTCATGTACTGATGTGGCGCGTGTAACCTTTACACCTCCCACATGCAAATTATTGTACTCATTTAACAATGATTCATCCCACTGTCCTTCATATATGACTTTGCCTTTTTTATCATAAAGTCTGAATGTGCCCGGAAATTTGAAATCCTCATTATCCACTTCTACCGCTCTGTCAGAGCCATCTGTATTATGAAGGTCAAAAAGCACGTTATCCAATATAACTGTACCACACTCAATTGGCTCATCATCACTTATTATTATCAGCTTGCTGTCTGTTACATTCAATATATCATTTTCATCGGATTGGTCTACTTCGTCAAGAATTTCTATTCCCTTTTTGGTAAATGATTTTAAGAGCACATCACAGTTGGTCACAGTTGATATGACATTTTCTTCTCCGGTTATTTCGATTGCTTCACCATCACTTATAATTGTTATATTGGAATTTGTAAAATCAATGCCTGACGAAGTGCTGCTATCCTTATCAACAATAATACCATCATCGCGCACCGTCATATATACATCCGAATCCGCAATCGCAACACCTTTAGAATCACCTATACCATCATCGCACGTTCTCAGCTTCAGGCCGCAATTATTAATGTTAACATGTCCATAAGCATATAAACAATCACTGTACGCATCAATTGCAAGAAGCGAATTATCCGATGTTCCTTTTATGGCAATGTCTCCTAAGCCATAAATACCGCATCCGGCAGATGATGCAATATATGCATTTCCTTCTACATGTACTGTTGAATTCTCAGGAAGAACTATGGCATCGTATTCGCTGGCACAATAATACTCAAAGCCGTCTTTTAGTGTTAATATATGATTCTCATTATCCCATGACCACAAATCATCATCACTATGTGCAGGCAGATTATCTTCATCAGTAAAATTCATACCCATTGCATAATCGCTAAGGAACTTAAGTTCAAACTTTAAGTGTCCCTGATCGCCGTATGCCTTCTGACCCATTACAACATAATAGGTTCCCGGTTCATAGAACGCGTTTACATAAAATTCACCAAGTCCCACAAATTCACTGTCATCCATACTATTTAAACAACTATAAGTCCCGTCGCTGTTTGTACCATAGATCTTTATTACCGTATCACCTTCTGTAGATGCATCATAACATGCAGCCGCAATACCTTGAGCCACATCGACATTTAAGCGGTATGCTTTGGCATATACAACACACTCCAAATCGTCATCGTAATAATATTCTCCCTCATCAGCTCCGCATTCGGTATCAATTTCCTGAGTGTAACCTTCGGCATTGTCAAATATATCATTCATATTCTTAATATTATCCAAAGTTATAATATTCACATGGCAGTCCGAATCACCGATATAACTGTTATACACATTAAAAGCCAGATAATATGTCCCGCTTTCTGTTGGGTTCATTACAAATGTCTCGCCCCATTCATAACAATTATCTCTGTCATAATCACGTTCATAAATTAAGTTTCCGTTATCTTCTCTGTACACTTCGACAAATGTATCTATAGGACTGTCTACACCCGTGCATTGCACATATATCATCTGTCCCTTTTCCAGATTTACTTTCTTTGCATATACACTACCACCATACTGTTGGTCAATAAACTGTAATTCCGGATTATAATCAGCTGAATACGGTATCGTAACCATCTCAGCACTTTTAATATAATCCTCCTCTGAATCGCCGGCTTTCGCCACCTGCGGCACACATGCTAAAAGCATAACAGCTGCAAGCAGCATACCTGTAATTTTTCTTTTCATTTGGTTGTCCTCCTAACCTTAAACATATATTCCTTATATTTTTATATATCTGTTCTTACATTATCTGATAATAATGCTATGGAACCTGCTTCTTTCAAATTTTTTCTTTAATTGCAGCACTTTTTCTTTCTGCTGTAAACGGTTGTTGCGGTTACTGCGCCGCCGCTGGCAAGCAGCAGGGCGATCCATAAGGCAAGACTGCTGTTATCGCCGGTCTGAGGCAATGTATTTGCGCCGTTGCCCGGTTTGCTGTTATTACTGTCGTTGCCGCCTGTGTTTTCGTTGTTGTCACTCGGCAGCTTCGCTGTCACGGTCTGCGCTTTGGTGATTTCTTGTGTTGCTTTGGCATCCTTGTAATACTTGCCGCAGCCTTCACAATACCAATACTCAATATTGCCCTCGGCGGTCTTAGTCGCTGCCACTGCATCAATGTGCTTAAAGCCGGCGTGGTTATCCGGTGCAATGCTTGTTATTTCGCTCACGACTTTTCCGCACTTATAGCAGGTACGAAGAACCTCACCTTCTTTGGAGCATGTAGCATTTTCCTTAATGACATCAAATTCCGGATTATAATCGTGAGTTTCGTGATAGCAGGCTTTAAAGGTGATATTCAAATCCTTTGTAACATTCGGAATAGAAAAGACAACGGGTTTTCCGTATCCGTCAAAGGAATAAGTGAAATCCGTCCCCGGTTCCAAGCCTTTTCCGTCATCACCTGCAACGAACATTTCTTCAAATGTAAGCCCCCATTGTTCCGTGCCAACATAATACTTTTCGTTGGCGAGATAAAGGTTAATGTTGAAATCCTCACCTTTTTTCAATTTGTAAGTTGTATTCTCTAACGGAGCAAACCCTGTAGTATTTACTAAGTTTACAAAGCAAAATGTGGCTTCCTTTTCAAATGCTGCATAGAAGGTCTGGTTTTCTACTATTGTTCCCAAAGAAAGCGGATGCTGTGAGTTCCTATTCGTTGACCAGCCGGTAAAAGTATAATTATAATCCTCATCCTTGATGGCAGGTTCATCACCCTTGAATTCAATCTTTGTATCATAATAGCCTTTATAGCTATACAGAGTTTCGCTTCCATCATATGATTTAAAAGTAATATCATATTGATTTCTTGCGTAGTAGAGAGAAAGTTGCAGTTTACCGTCTCCCGTTATCGTTCCGCTATTAGATGATTTGGTGGTGTCAAACGAAAAACCATTTTTTAAATATGCGGAATCAGGTACGGTTGCAATTGTATCCGTTGCACCGATTTCAGGCTTGGTTCTATCAGGAGTTTCCTGATACTGCCCATTTTTGTCCATATAATAGATGTTTACAGTGTATGGGGTATTACCATTTGCTTTCCATTTTGCTGTATAGGATTGATTCCCAACAGTTCCTTTTGTAATCGTGACGGTAGGATATACATCCGATGTACCGCCTACTCCCCAACCGATAAAATCGTATCCCGGTTTTGTTGGAGTAGGTAGTGTAAAATTGTCACTTTCAACATTGAAAAGTGAATATAATACACCGTCTCCCTGCTTAATTTCAGGTGTTGTAATATCATTAGAAAATGTTCCGCCATTTAGGTAGTAAAACACATATTGCTGTTTCGGCTTCCAGTGTGCCGTCAGTGTTATATTGGACTGCCAGTTTGTCATAATATCCAGGTATTTTGACGGCGTTTGACTGCTGTCTTTATCACAAGTCCAACCAATGAAATCGTAGTTTTCCCGCTCCAGATTGTTGTTCAACGTATCAAATGGCTCGTCAAATCCGATCTTATAGTACGGTGTTGCATCGTTTGTCTTGTAATAGTATGAGTAAATACTTTCATCAGGTGTGTTTTTCCAGCTTCCACCATTTAAATCATAAGTAATAGTATACTTAGTTGATGTTGAGGGAGTGGATTCTCCCTCTTTTACAACTGTTCCATCACCGGAGGACTTTTCTTTCAAAGCGCCGATAAGCCTATCCGG
>ULVW01081788.1_pt1 | contig 48712 bp, 35 predicted proteins | sample 1959801 | NCBI WGS metagenome assembly ULVW01 (sample SAMEA4835796, study PRJEB28245) | human gut metagenome | biome: gut microbiome; material: fecal sample | place: Denmark | collected 2008
CTTATCAGTTGAAATCTCGTTGATAACTTGTTTATAGTCTATAAATGGCTAACCGTTCGTTTCTATTATCATTTTTGAGTTGATAATCTGTTTATATGAATGTGGATAGAATAGTTATTATATTGGAAATAAATTAATTATAGTTATAAACACAATGTTTATAATAGATAATGATATGAAGAATTGAGTAAGATTTCCATTGAATATGGAGCAATAATTTATAAACTTTGTTTTTATAGAATAAGGAATATAATCGACATAGTAGACTCAGAAATGAGATTTACGTTTGTCTCTGCTCCCGGCTTTCATTATATTTGTAACTGTAAAAAGGTAAAATTATGCAGACAGTATTGTTTCACGAAATCATATTCGGTCCCATACACAGTCGTCGGTTGGGAATATCGCTGGGTGTCAACCTGCTCCCGGTGGACGGTAAGTTGTGTTCATTCGATTGCGTGTATTGCGAATGCGGTTATAATGCGCAAGGAGTGGGGAAGAGCGGATTGCCTTCGTTCGATAGGGTAGAGGAGGAGTTAAAATCTCGTTTACAATCCATGCACGAGGCAGGGGAGAAGCTCGATGTGATAACTTTTGCCGGGAACGGAGAACCTACTCTACACCCTGAATTCGAGAAAATCATAGATACCACGCTTTATCTTCGGGATCACTATTATCCCGAAGCCAAGATAAGCGTACTATCCAACGCTACCCGCATTCACGACGAATCGGTGTTCAGGGCATTGAACAGGGTAGATAATAATATACTTAAACTCGATTCGCTTCGTCCCGAAACAGTCGTGTTGATAGATAATCCGAACGATCCGCATTTCGATGTGAATAAGGTAGTGGATAATTTAAAACGTTTTTCGGGTAATGTCATTATCCAAACAATGTTCTTGCGAGGGTGGCATGACGGCAAGCGTATTGACAATACGGTCGAGGAGGAGCTGAAACCGTGGTTGGAGGCTTTACAGCGCGTTTCGCCTCGTTCGGTAATGGTTTATACCATCGATCGGAAAACGCCGGAGGAATCGCTCGAAAAAGTGTCTCGTGAGGAGTTGGAACAGATAGCCGACAGAGCGAGAGCGTTGGGCTTCGAAGTTTCCGTGTCGGCTTGATGGAAATAGGGTTGTGTCTTGTAATATGAAAAATCCCGTTGTAAAGAATCTACAACGGGATTTTTTCTAAAATGAAGATCGGCTTATTTCACAACTATTTTTTTGCTTTGTGTGGATTGTGCGTTACGAACTTTCACTATATAAATTCCTCGGGTTGCATCGATGGTTTTTTCTTGATAAATATTACCTTCCCAAACTAATGCACCGCTCGTTGAATAGACTTGGACATGGGCGTTTTCGGCATTTACTCTTATAATTCCCGGAGTGCTCCATATCTTCATTTCCGAATTTTCTATCTCGGTTATGCTTGAACCTTCGTCGAAAGCAGCCGTCACGACCGAGGCCATTTTGACTACAAATTCTCCATTGGTGACGCTTACGCCATTTACCCAAACATTTTTCAGATAGAAACCTTCATCGGGATTACCTTTTACGGTAACTGTCGTATTTTTTATTACTTTACTACCCGAATTAACGATTTCGTTGTCGCTGTTCCGCAATTCCAAAGTTCCGTTTTCGGTAGGCTCAATAGTTATATAAGCTTCGTTACAACCGCTGCCATCTCCATCGACAGAAACTTTCCAACCTTTTTTGGTAGCCGTAGAGGTTTCGCTACCTTCCGCTTCGTTGGGGTTGTTGATTCCTGCGATAAACATATTTACATTGGTGGGTGTCGTTGAACATTTGGGTAGATTGTAATACAAGTCGTTCAAAGCGCAGGCGGACATTCCGTTGCCGGAACATTCGAGATAGTTGAGTTTCGTGTTATTACTCAGGTCGAGAGAAGTCAATTGATTCCCGTCGCAGAACAGGCGTTCGAGCCATGTATTTTTAGATAAATCGAGAGTGGTAAGTTTATTGTTCGAACAGATGAGTTTTACCAACTTCGTATTATGGGTGACATCGAGGGCTGTAAGACCGGTGTAGGAACATTGAAGTTCTTCCAGATCGGTTAACATACTGGCATCGATAGATTTTAGTTGCTCGTTGTTCTGCACGTCTAGTAATAGTAGTTTTGTATTCGAGGAAACAGTCAGCGATGTCAGTTCGTTGTTTTTAACAACAGCCTCTTCCAATTCGGTATTGTTAGACAAATCGAGGGAACCGAGTTCGCAGTTATAGCAAGAGAGCGAGAACAATGCTTTGTTGTTGGACAAATCGAGAGTTCCGATACTGTTGTAGGAACAGTTGAGTTTACCCAATGCAGTATTCTTCGATAGATCGAGAGCGGTGATACCAGTCCAATAACAATCGAGTGTAGCGAGAATGGCGTTATGAGATACATCGAGAGATTTCAAATCATTTTCCGAACAATCGAAATAGTCGATCAGTCCGTTGATACGAACGGTCGTACCTTTTGAATTACCGTCGATACGGGTAATAGATTCGTTGTCGATAGTCATAGTTTGCCATTCTCCGTTACCCCAATCTATTTCTATTTCCGTTTCCGGGTCTATGCCGCTTATGCCGAATGAAAGCGAAGCATTGCTTTCTACTCCCATTTCTATGTAATTGTTAGAGGCGGTAGGAACGAATACAGCCGATACGGTGACATTTTCGGTAGTTGCGAATATGGAACCGTTTATGCGTTCTCCGTTTATTTCATAGTAACGCACCTGATAATTTTCAATGGGAGTCGCGGTTATGTATACCGGTACGCCAGCTTCCAAAGTATTGTTTTCTATCGGATGCAATTCGTGGGAAACAAGATCTGGTTGAGATAATGAAATGGTTCCGAATTCCGAAGTTTCGATCGTTGCCGTTACATCTTTACATACGGCACTGCCGTCGCCTGTTACGTCTACTGTCCATTTTGATTCGGTTGCAATACTTGTAGAAGAGGTTTCGGCATTGCTTCCTTCTAGGAATAAATTCACATACGGACTTGCACTTTCGAGACCGGAAAGAGTCTGGTACATAAAATTGAGACTGCAAGGGGTCATTCTTGGGTTATTGCGAATATCGATCGTATTCAACCCCTGATTATAATAGAAATCAAGGAATGAGAATAAGTTGTTTTGCCCCCAGAATTTTTGAAGGTGGAGGTTTTTGCTAAGGTCTATCTCTTCCAACTGGTTATCACTGCATTTCAACGATTTCAGACGTGGCATGTTGGAGACTGTAATTTTTTTCAATAGGTTGCCATCGCAAGACAGGTTAGTGATATTGATGTTTGCCGTTAAATCCAGATTGCTTATTTGGTTGTTGGAACATACCAAGTCCATCAATTCGGTATTGGCGAATACATTCAATTCGGTCAGGGCGTTATCGTCGCAGTAGAGTTTTTCCAAAGCAGTATTTTTCGATACGTCTAAGTTCGAAATATGGTTTTTACGAATATCGAGTTTGCTCAATTTCGTTAAATTCGATACATTTATGTCCATCAGAGCATTTCCTTCCAAGTTGATGTAACGCAAATTGGGACAACCCGAAAAATCGATACTGCTTATGTCATTATTATAGGCAGTTATATTTTCCAATTCACTTCCTTCGCTGGGCAAGATGATGGTTGTAATACCTCCTTTATCGTCTGGATCCGATGTGTTGCTTTTGTCGTGTCGGCAGTCGAGTGTTGTTAATTTTTTATGAGCCGATAGATTGAGGAATAGCAGTTTGGGATTGTTGTAACAGTTTAGAGTTTCCAAATTCAAAGCCCCGGAAATATCGAGGTTGGTACGCTCTATTTCGTTGTTATAACAATCCAGCAAAGTCAAATCAGGTTCATCGATAATAGTGACCGAAGTTACATGGGCGTCAGAACAATCGAATGTCTGCATGGGAGAAAATATTCGGATTGTGTCGCCCACTTGGGTTCCGTTCACGCTTTTGTTCCACATTCCATCTACGGTATATTCTTTTTTGGTTCCGTCTCCCCAATCGACGATTACTTTACCGTCGGATGCTACCGGCTTGGGGTAAAAAGTAAAATCACTACCGAGTTCCAGCGATGTAGTAAGTTTTATTTCGCTTTGTACTTCCGAGAACCCGAGTACGATACATAGAGAAATTAGAAAACTTGTAATTTTTTTCATACGCTTTGTTTTGTTTTTATGTTTTGTGTTGTATATTTCTTTCAGATTGAAGATTAATATTACAAAAATGAAAAAAATATATGTACATAGCAGCATAGAAAGCGTTGCTATTTAAAAATAAATACACTTTGATTATCAGCGAGTTATTTATTGAAACGTTGCAATTTAACGTTTTGAAAGATTTTCTTCTCCTAAAATGACTATACCCAATCCCTGAGAGAGAAAGTTTTGAGGAATTTTTTTTCGGATGCGTGTCCGTTGGGAACGTATGGTTTCGCTGCTGATACCCCGACAAGCTGCACACTCTTTCGTCGAAAAACCGAGTTGCAACAATGCACATAGAAAAGCGTCGTTGTCGGTTAGCGGTACTATGCTCGAAACTTGTTGCAAATAGGTATCGAACTCTTTCAATATAACCGTCTGGAACGATTTCTGCTCGTTATAACTCAACGATTCTTTATCGGAGTTTATCTTTTTGTATAAATCGGTATAGATATTGCTTTCTTTGAAATGTTTGCTACATGTTTCTCCTGCTTTTCTGATAATATCTATAATTTGTAATTCCCGGTTTTCGTTTTCTTGGGCGCGGGCTTCTTGTCTTTCCCATTTGTGGGCGAAGATTCGTTCGTTGCGGCGTTTCAGATGTTTCCGATAAATGAAGAATACCACGATCGATAACAGCAGTACGACGATTATGCTAACGGTTATCGATACAATGAGCCGTATATGACTTTGCTCTTTCAGGTCGGAAGTTATCCGTATTTGCTCTTGTCGATCTATCTGGTGAGAAACGGCCATGTTTTCAATCGAATCGGATAGGCGATAAGCCTCCTGTAAATAACGATATTTCATGGAGTCTGTTATACCCGACTTTTCGGGTAGATCGGCCAGCTTGAAATAGGCCGAGGCCTTTACCGATTTTTCTTCGCTGCGGCTGGCTTGTTCGAGATAAAACAAAGCCGAATCGTATTGCATTTGCATGGCGAATAATTGTCCCCGTACGGCATAGTTGCGCAATCGTTTTACTTCGTCGTTGGTCAGCGACAACGCTTTCGCATTACATTCCAATGCCGATTTTATATCGTTTTTCAATTTATAGGCGCTTGTCAGATTATTATAGACCGAGGAACGTTCTTCCCGATTTTTTATTTCCAGAAAAAATCCGAGCGGTTTTTCGAAATAGTAAAAGGCGCTGTCACGGTCTTTATAGAGAAAATGGTATTTCCCTATGCCCCGATAGGCGTGGGAAAGATTGCTCTTGTCCTCCAATTCTTTCGAAACATATAGAGCTTGTTGGTAGGCGCTTCGAGCGGTTTCGTAAATGTTGTGTTCCAGAAGAAGGTCCCCGAGTTGATTGTATATTTTACTCTTTAATTCGTTGTCGTTCGATTCGTTGAGTCGTTTTAATGCTTTATGATAGAAAATGACGGCTGAATCGGGCATATAACGCTTTTCCATCTCCACACCGTTTTGATAGAGGATTTCAGCTTTTTCGGTGTCATGATGGTTACATGAGCCGAGTAATATCGATAATAATATAGTGTATATAAAACCCCGTTTCATGACCGATAGAAAATAGAATAGCTCCCAAAGATACGAAAAGGTGAGAGCAGAGACAAACGGAAAACCTGTTTCCGGCTTGGCTACGCCGAACCGTATCTTATCTTCGTAGTGACAAAGATAGAAATAATTCGCTATTTGGGAAATACAATCTTTCAGTCATCTCGATGACGACATGCCGCAGCTTCCGGGTAGGGGTATAAAAAACTATCCCGGATTTCCGGGATAGTTTTCAAGATATGAACTTAGGATTTTTAGTCTTTCAGTTTAGCGCAAATGAACTCGCGGTTCAAACGGGCGATATTCGTCAACGAAATGTTTTTAGGACATTCGGCGGCACAAGCACCGGTGTTGGTACAGTTACCGAATCCCAATTCGTCCATCTTGGCAACCATAGCACGAGCGCGTTCGGCAGCCTCTACGCGGCCTTGCGGCAGCAGAGCGAATTGGCTTACCTTAGCCGAAACGAACAACATGGCCGAACCGTTTTTACAAGCTGCTACGCAAGCTCCGCAACCGATACAAGTAGCCGAGTCCATAGCCTCGTCGGCATCGATTTTAGAGATAGGAATTGCGTTGGCATCTTGTGCACCGCCCGTGTTTACCGAGATATATCCTCCGGCTTGCTGTATTTTGTCGAATGCACGACGGTCTACCATCAAGTCGCGAATAACGGGGAATCCGGCCGAACGCCACGGTTCTACGGTGATTACGTCTCCGTCGTTGAATTTACGCATGTGCAATTGGCAAGTGGTAACGCTGGTGTCGGGCCCGTGGGGGTGTCCGTTAATATAGAGCGAACACATACCGCAAATACCTTCGCGGCAATCGTGGTCGAATACTACAGGCTCTTTGCCTTCGTTAATCAGTTGCTCGTTGAGCAAGTCGAGCATTTCGAGGAAAGAGCTGTCGGTAGATACACCATTAAGTTTATATTCCTCAAATCTACCTTTTTCTTTGGGACCTTTCTGGCGCCAAACTTTGAGTGTTATATTTATTGTTTTTTCCATAACTTTATCGTGTTATACCGGAATTAAAACGGCGATTAAACAAATTATTTCTTGTAGTTACGTTGTTGAACTTTGATAGCTTCGTATTTCAGTTCTTCTTTCAATAATTCGGGCTTTTTGTCTTCGCCTTGATATTTCCAGCAGCTTACATACATAAAGTGTTCATCGTCACGTTTTGCTTCTCCTTCTTCTGTTTGATATTCTTCACGGAAGTGTCCGCCGCAAGATTCTTCGCGGTTGAGAGCATCGAGGGCCATCAATTTGCCTATTTCGAGGAAGTCTTCCACGCGCAAAGCCTTTTCGAGCTCTACGTTCAGTGTATTGGCTTCGCCGGGAATACGCACGTTGGTGTAGAATTCTTTCTTCACCTCTTCGATTTTTTCGAGGGCAGTTTCCAATCCGGCTTTGTTACGTCCCATGCCCACATAGTCTACCATGATACGTCCCAACTCTTTGTGTATGGAGTCTACCGAACGTTTCCCCTTGATATTCATCAAACGGGCGATACGAGCTTTTACCGCTTTTTCGGCTTCTACAAATTCGGGCAGATCGGTCGAGAAACGGGGAACTTGGATTTGGTCGGACAAATAGTTTTGAATCGTATAGGGAAGTACGAAATAACCGTCGGCAAGACCTTGCATCAAAGCCGAAGCACCCAAACGGTTGGCTCCGTGGTCCGAGAAGTTGGCTTCACCGATAGCGAACAGACCGGGAATGGAAGTCATCAATTCGTAGTCCACCCAGATACCGCCCATCGTGTAGTGCGATGCGGGATAAATCATCATAGGAGTCTCATAGGGATTATCATCGACGATTTTTTCATACATCTGGAAGAGGTTTCCGTAACGGCTGGCTACGGCTTCTTTTCCTTTTATTTGGATAGCGGCTTGTTCTCCGCCCAAACTTTCGATCACGTGGTGGTCGAGACCTTGTATAGCTTGTTTGCCCAAGCGTTCGATACTTTCTTTGAAATCGAGGTAAACGGCATAACCCGTAGCTCCTACGCCATAACCGGCATCGCAACGTTCTTTGGCTGCGCGAGAGGCCACGTCGCGAGGAACAAGGTTACCGAAGGCCGGATAACGACGTTCCAAGTAGTAGTCGCGATCTTCTTCTTTGATGTCGGTCGGTTTCAATTTGCCGGCACGGATAGCTTCGGCATCTTCTTTTTTCTTCGGGACCCAGATACGACCGTCGTTACGCAACGACTCCGACATCAAAGTCAGTTTCGATTGGAACTCGCCGTGTGCAGGAATACAAGTGGGGTGAATCTGAGCATAAGCCGGGTTGGCGAAATAAGCGCCTTTATGATAACATTGAACGGCTACCGAGCCATTCGATGCCATAGCGTTGGTCGAAAGGAAATAAACGTTTCCGTATCCGCCGGTAGCGATAACGACAGCGTGTGCCGCGAATCTTTCAATCTCTCCGGTAACCAGATTACGGGCGATGATACCGCGCGCACGACCGTCGATAATCACGAGGTCGAGCATCTCGTAACGTGTAAATTGTTTTACCGTACCTTTTTTCACCTGACGGTTGAGCGATGCATATGCACCTAACAACAGCTGTTGTCCGGTCTGGCCTTTGGCATAGAATGTACGAGATACCTGAGCGCCACCGAAAGAACGGTTAGCCAATTGACCCCCATATTCGCGGGCAAAGGGAACGCCTTGTGCCACGCATTGGTCTATGATGTTGTTCGATACTTCGGCCAGACGGTAAACGTTGGCTTCGCGGGCACGATAGTCGCCACCCTTGATGGTGTCGTAGAATAAACGATATACCGAGTCTCCGTCGTTTTGATAGTTTTTGGCGGCGTTGATACCTCCCTGAGCGGCAATAGAGTGGGCGCGACGAGGTGAATCTTGAATGCAGAAGTTCAATACATTAAAACCCAACTCGCCGAGAGTGGCAGCAGCAGAGCCACCGGCAAGCCCCGTACCTACGACGATAATGTCAAGACGGCGTTTGTTGGCCGGGTTCACCAATTTTTGGTGAGCTTTATAATTGGTCCACTTTTCGGCCAATGGGCCTTCGGGTATTTTAGAATCTATGGTAGACATAACAATTGTTTTTCTGTGAATAAATAGTTTGGTTTATTAAAGGGTGCAAGTTCCGCAACCGGTCAGGCTCATCACATAGAAAGAGATGGCAACGGCGGCAAAGCCCAAGCAGATGATTGTTGCGAAAATGTTGGAGATACATTTCCAACGGTTGAACCATACGTGGTTGTTGATACCGATGGTTTGCATGGCACTCCAAAATCCATGAGTGAGATGGAACCACAAAGCAACGAACCAAATGAGATAAATAACTACATAGATCGGGCAACCGAATGTTTCGCGGATCAAGGCGATTCCGTCGTGAGGATTTACTTCGGGCAAATGACCGACGATTTCGTTGAGCTGCATTTTGTACCAAAAGTTGAAGAGGTGCAAAACCAATCCCAACAAAACGATGATACCCAAAACGAGCATGTTTTGAGATGCCCATTCTACGGTTTGCGGGCGAGTGTTCACCAAATAACGGTCGTTACCGCGCGCCTTCCGGTTTTGCAAGGTCAACCAAAATGCGTAGACAATGTGAAGAACGGCTCCGGCAGCGAGAATGACAGTTCCTGCCAAAGCATACCAGTTGGCTCCCAAAAATTGGCAAACGGCATTGTAGCCGGCAGGGCTGATTAACGCCACTAAGTTCATACACATGTGAAACGTTAGAAATAGGACGAGAAAGAGTCCGGTAATACTCATGACTACTTTTCGTCCTATGGACGAGTTACTTAACCACATAGGATTTGAATTTAAGTTATTATTTGTTGTAAATGAAATTTATGCAAATTTACACCATGCAAAATTAAATGAAGTATGCGGAATAAACAAGCTAATAAGGAAATATTTCTTTAATGTATAGTCTGTTGCCGGGGAAGTTCCCGAATGCTTAAAGAAAGTAAATCGTGTGTTTTTTCTTAAAATATATCTATCTTTGCAATAAGCGCGAAAATAGGCTACACTCGTCTTGATCGGACAAACTCGCCGTTGTTTTCGTTTTGCGTCGTTTTTTTACAATTATCAATAAAAATAAATATGAAGAACAGTAATTTTTTCTTATTGGCCGTTACGGCTGCAACGGTTGTGTCTTGTGGTACGCATCCGTCTTCTTACACGATTAACGGAACGGTTTCCGATACAACGTTGAACGGAAATAAAGTTTATTTGACCGATATGGCATCCCGCAATGTATTGGATAGCGCGGTGATTGCCAATGGTAAGTTTACGTTTACCGGTAAAGCGGATACCGTATTGATTTGCCAGATACAATCACGTCCGTATCGTATGGAGTTGGTTCTTGAAAACGGCGATATCGCTGTTGAAATGGGAGAGACCGATAAACGTTCGGGTACTCCTCTGAACGATAGTTTCGCTTTGTTTATGTCCGATATGGATTCTTTGCAGAATACGATTATCGCCAAACAACAGGAAATTATGCAGAAAGGATTGTCCGAAGAAGAGCTTCGCGAGGCTTGGCAAGACTTTCAAACGAATACTATTATGCCCGAATTTAACCGAGTGATGTCCGAGAATTTCGATAGGAATAAGGACAATGCCGTAGGTGCATGGGCTATTGCCAACTGGAATTTGGAACCGGCTCAATTCGATTCCGTGCTCAATCTCGCCGGCGAAACTTTGAAGGCCAATCCGCTTATAAAAATGATGATTCAGCAACAGGAGATATTGAAAAAGACGGCCGAAGGTGCTATGTTTACCGATTTCACGATCGAGCAACCGGACGGCAGCAAGGTTTCGCTTTCTGATTATGTAGGAAAAGGAAAATATGTTTTGGTAGACTTCTGGGCATCTTGGTGTGGTCCTTGTCGAGCCGAAATTCCTAATATCAAGGAGTTGTACGATAAATATCATAGTAAAGGACTCGATGTCTTGGGCGTAGCCGTTTGGGATAAAGTAGAAGATACTCAAAAAGCTATAAAGGAACTGGGAATCGTTTGGCCTCAGATTATTAATGCACAGCAGATTCCTACCGAATTATACGGTATTCAAGGAATCCCTCACATCATTTTGTTTGCTCCCGACGGTACGATTGTCGCTCGCGATTTGCGCGAAGAGGCAATGAAGGAAAAGGTGGCAGAAGTTATGAAGAAATAATAGATTTCCTATCGTAAGGGTTAAAGGAGTGGCGATTGCCACTCCTTTTTTTTGTGTGTTTGTGTTTCATTTCTTTTTCTTTTATGTTTCATTTTTGATTCAAATAGAAAATTATAGAATTTAGAAAGAAAGTAAACGAAATACTTTGTATATAAATAAAAAAATATTATACTTGCACAAAAATAATTATTTCATTTCTTGTCAATTCTAAAAAGTGTTATTATGAAAAACAAATTACTTTTAGTGAGCTGTGCTCTGTATTTGTTTTCGAGTGCGGCTTTTGCCGAAAATTTATTGGTGACCAAAACATCGGGAGGTGTAGACGAAGAAGGAACTCTCCCTTATGTCGTGGCGAATGCCCCGGGCGGGTCGGTCATCGAGCTGTCTATCGGTGATGAGACCACCGTTACGATTCCCGAAACGATTTTGATCGACAAAAACCTGACTATCGACGGTAAAGGAAAAACGATTTCCGTGGCCGAGCCGGGAGTCTCTAATTATCGTATTTTTAAAATCGGGCTTTACGAACCCGAAGATGGAGCGGAATTAATATCGCTTACGTTGAAAAACTGTACGCTCTACGGTGGTGACGGTACGGCTTTGGTCGATACGGAAACGACTATGGCTACTTGGTCGGCTACTATTTTGGTAGGTGCAAACGGTACGCTTACCGGTGAGAATCTGCTTTTCGACAAGGCGAAAAACGGTTATGCTGCCGGTATTATGGCATGCGGCGATATTACGCTTACGAACTGTACTTTTCAAAATCTATCGGGAACGAAAGCCGGAGGTGCATTATATACCAATAAAGGTGTAACAGGTCGTTTTACTAATTGTACATTTACGAATAATACTAGTGAAGCTCATGGTGGAGCTGTTTGTTGCTCGGGTAGTACGAACTATTTTACCGACTGTGTTTTCACCGGTAACACTTCTACTGGAAAATCTACGAACGGAGGAGCTATATTTTTGCAGAATGCAGGAGCTTCGGCAGAAATAATAAATTGTACATTTACCGAAAATACAGCGACAAATTATGGTGGTGCAGTAGAACAGAATAATAATGTAACCGATGGCGCTTTGAAAATCGTCAACACGACATTTACGAATAATGCGGCTAAGGGAGGCGGTGCATTATTGACTTGGATGGGGGATATTACCGTTGAGAATTGTTCTTTCGAGCATAACGAAGCTACGGGTACTTCTGGCGGTGCATGGTATGCTTCGTTAAAGGATGCGGTTACCTATAAGGTTGCTGGCTGTTATTTCGGGGAGAATTTATCGGCAGCACATGGTGGAGCTATCCTATCTACTTCTAGAAATGCTACGTTTACCAACTGTACTTTTTATAAAAATGAAATTACAGGAGTAAAAAATGGTGGAGGAGCTTTGGCCTTACAAGGAGATGCTACTATTTATAATTGTACTTTTGTAGATAACAAGAGTGTACATGAAACTTATGGGTCGGGAATCCATATAGCTTCCAAAGCAATCGTTCAAATCTATAATTCTATTCTTGTAAGAGGTATCGGTGGCCCCGATATCTATACTCATAACGATTGTGCTATTTCGGGTACTCACAATATATATGGTACGGCTTTGGAAGGTACACCTGTGATCACCGACGAATTTGTGGATAATGTAGTTTATACCGATCAGAAACTGTTTGCGGAAGATGAACCTGTTCCGGCTCTCAATGAGGGTACGACCAAAAATATCGCTATTGCAGCCGACGGTATCGCAGCCGGAGCCGGTATTGTGGTAGAAGGTGTTCCCACAGTGGACCAACGCGGCAAATCTCGTTCGGCGACTAATCCGGCCATCGGCTCCTATGAAGTGGAGAAAGCCACGTCGATAGAGCGTGTAGCTGTTGAGAAATTGTTTTGGCCTAATCCTGCGCAAGGCAATATCAACTTGACGGAAGGTGTTTCGAATATCGCTATTTATGATTTGCAAGGCAGCTTGGTAAAAGAGGTTGCTATGCCTGCACAATCTGTTTCTGTGGAAGGTTTGAATCCCGGAATTTATCTGATTCGTATCACTCTAAACGGCAATGAACACAACCATCGCTTGGTTATTAAATAATAGAATTCATCATGTGTTTAAAAACGGGAGCTTCACGAAGTTCCCGTTTTTTGTGAAATGAGTAAAGGGTAAGCCGGTGTACCTGAGCTGTGAGTTCAGTAGAGAATCCGAGGGGTAGATGTGTATTTTAGCTATGGAATTTTTGAAGATAAACACATACCGAACTTTTAGGGAGAGTTTGATTCTTGTTTAAATTTCTATACAGAGTGTATTACTCCTTCTCCCCTTGTACTTTGCAACGCAAAATATAGGAGAGACGTGTGAATACCTTCGATAACAGGAACAGGTAGTGTATCTCTCTCCCCCTGTGTTCCTGTAAGGAATATAGGGGGAGTGCCCGCAGGGCGAGGGGGTTGAATATCCGATACAAACAGCCTGATGAGATGTCGGTTTCAACCCCATAAGCAAGAATGATGTAATATTTTTAACCCCTCCGTCACTTCGTGACACCTCCCCTATATAGCTAACGCCACACCCCGTAATGCTACGGGGCACGGCAATGGAGGAGGTGAATCCCCATAAAGCTCCGAAGGAGTAAAAATTGTTAATGTGATACTTTCAATCCTCTCCCTCTGCTCATCGTAGATGAGATAGGGGGAGTGCCCATAGGGCGAGGGGGTTGAACTCTACAATCAAATGATCTTTTTCAACCCCAACTATCGTTTCTTCGGTGTCTCCTCTATATTGCCCCGCAATGCTACGGGACACGGCAGGGAGAGGTTGAGATGTATTTCCGCCTTCGCCTTTGCTTCGATTTTATGTGCGATTCCTCCGTAATATCACGAGCCACCACGGCAGGAGGATAGGACTAAGATGTCGCTTCGAATATTCTTTTTACCTCTACCCGCGAACACAAGAGAGAATTTGAAAGACGATTCCCTTTGATTTCCTATTGAGTAGATATCCTCACTAATTTATAGGCTGAGCCGAGTTATGAGATAACGTTGTCATCGAGGCGAATAAAGGACAGATGCATTTTAAATTCCTTCATTGAGGGTGGCGGGATTGTAGTCGATAGATTTTTGGAATCTCATTCAAGGCCTGTATATGGTCGTGCGTTGTTTATGTTATTTCTGCATATAATGTCGTCGTTCTTCGGGCGGAAATTTTTCAATGGCGTAGCGAAGCATGGTTCGAGGCATATCGCGATAATGGGTGTCGAGGAAAGTACAGAGCCGGATTTTATCCTTTTTCCCGACCTCTCGCAGCATCCAGCCTACGGCTTTGCGGATTAGGTCGTGTTTGTTGTACAAGAGAATATCGGCGATAGCGAGGGTGTCGTCAAAACGGCCTTTGCGGATCCATTGCCAAGTGGAGACAATCGAAATGCGTTGTTCCCAGATGAGGCTGCTTTGGGCCAGCCGATAGAGTGGGGTGTGGTCTTGTTCTTCGAGATAGCCTCCGACGATTTGTGCTGCGGATAAATCGACCAAATCCCAGTTGTTGATATATGCGGTATTGGATAAATAGGTGTGGTATATCGCTTCTCGACGGTTGGCATCGGCTTTTTTGAATTGTTCGACCATACATAACAAGGCGGCCATGCGCAACTCGTGAACCGGGTTGTGTAACAGGATTTCGAGTTGGTCGAGCGGGGTATCTAAGTATTGTTTGACGATACTGCGTGTTACAGGAACGGGGATGCCGATGAATATGTCTTGCTCGCCATATTCTCCTTTTCCGGTTTTAAAGAATCCAGAGAGGGTTTTTACTTTGTCGGGGTTGGCTGCTGCCCGAATCGCTTGCTCTATGTCTTGTGCTGTGTGCATGATTGAAGATGCTTGATTTTTTACAAAGATAAAAATTGCATGTAGCGGAATCAAATTTTTCTTTTGTTCAAATTTAATTTTTAATATAAGGTTGCGGGTGTGGATTTTAATTTGTTGAAATAAAGTTAAAAATAATGTGTAAATTATTGGCTGAAATTTTCTCTTTCGGTTTTATGATAATAGTTGTTTTTGACAATGTTTTTAGATGTTAATTTTAAAGGACTCTGTTGAAAAATTTGCGGATAGGCGGCAAGGTGATGGAAAATATTCGATTCTCAGGAAGATAAAATTTGAATAAATGGTTGATATATAGTTGTATATGATAAAAATTGGAATGCGGGAATCAAGAAGAAATAGAACAGTCGGTTCTTTGGGCTGGGTGTAAATCCTTTTTTGGGGAAAGAAAAAGAGTTGGTTTGCTTAAAATGACTATTTTTGTAGTGAAGCTGCGAAACATAGATTACGTGTTGTCATCGTCAAGTAAATTTGTTTTTACTCAGGGTTTGTGCTATGTTCGTTTTTTAGAAAGATAATTTGAAAACAGTCTCGGCATGGTTCTCAATTACATTTGGATCGCATTTTTCGTTATTGCCTTTGTGGTGGCGGTGGTACAGACTTTCGTATATGGAAATACGGGAATCTGGACCGATATTATGAATGCTTCGTTTTCCTCGGCTCGTAGCGCATTCGATATTTCTTTGGGTTTGACAGGTGTTCTTACGTTGTGGCTCGGACTTATGAAAATAGGGGAGCGGGGTGGGGTAGTCGCTGTTTTGTCGCGTTGGATCAGTCCGTTGTTTTCCCGACTTTTCCCGGGAGTTCCCAAAGGGCATCCGGCTTTGGGGTCGATGTTCATGAATGTTTCTGCCAATATGTTGGGGTTGGACAATGCTGCTACTCCATTGGGATTGAAAGCGATGAGAGAGTTGCAAGAGTTGAATCCCAAGAAGGACACGGCGACCGATGCCATGCTGATGTTCTTGGTTTTGAACGCTTCGGGGTTGACCTTGATTCCTATCGGGGTGATGACTTATCGGGCACAGATGGGGGCAGCCAATCCTTCGGACGTTTTCTTGCCTATTTTAATCGCCACGTTCATGGCGACGTTTGTGGGGCTTTTGGCATTGTGTATCAAACAGCGAATCAATATATTCGACCGGGTAATTCTGCTATGGGGATTGGGGCTTACCGCTTTTGTGGGCGGGGTGTTTTATTATTTCTCCTCTTTGCCGGAAGAGAAGATTTCGTCTTATTCGGCTTTTGCAGCCAACAGTATTCTGTTTACGATTATCGTAATTTTTATCGTGGCGGGGTTTGTCAAGCGAATCAATGTTTACGATGCTTTTATAGAGGGTGCGAAAGAGGGTTTTAAGACGGCGGTTATGATCATACCCTATTTAGTGGCTATTCTCGTGGCTATCGGGATATTTCGGGCATCGGGTGCGATGGATTATATCGTCGAGGGTTTTGCTACGGTTTTCGGTTGGTTGGGAATAGATACCGAATTTGTGGGAGCATTGCCTACGGCCTTGATGAAGTCGTTGAGCGGTAGCGGTTCGCGAGGTATGATGGTCGATGCGATGTCGGCTTATGGTGTAGACTCCTTTGTGGGTAGGGTAGCTTGTACCGTGCAAGGATCGACTGACACGACATTTTATATCTTGGCGGTCTATTTCGGTAGCGTAGGGGTGCGTAAGACCCGCTATGCGGTCGGCTACGCTTTGCTGGCCGATGTGATAGGGGCTATTTCGGCTATTACGGTTTCTTATTTCTTCTTCAAGTAATTCTTATTCGCAGAATTGCACTATCTTTGCAGAGTATGCGGAAATGGGTTCGTACCTCGTATAAACGAGGATTCGGCCTCCGTAGCTGTGCGTTGCGAGTGTTTTATAAGATAAAAGAGATAAAGTCATGGCTGTGAGTTATTTTGCCGAAGACGTCAAGATGCCGGCGATAAAAAAGAGAGAAACGACCGATTGGATACGTCGTGTCGCTTCGGGGTATGGGAAGAAATGCGGCGATATAGCCTATATCTTTTGTTCCGATGAGAAGATTCTCGAAGTGAATAAGGCTTATTTGCAGCATGACTATTATACCGATGTGATTACGTTTGACTATACCGAGGGCGATAAAATAGGCGGTGATATATTTATCAGCGTGGATACTGTCCGTTCCAATGCGGAACAGTTCGGAACCGATTATGACGAAGAGCTTCATCGGATTATCATACACGGTGTTTTGCATTTGTGCGGTATCAACGATAAAGGCCCGGGTGAGCGTGAGATAATGACTCGTCATGAGAACGAGGCTTTGAAGCTGAGGTGATTGAATATATTTCTGATTTCTATGTAGCGGGGGAGGGTTCTTTCCCGATAAAAGTCATGGAGAAATAAGATACGATGGATTTTAATTACGATGTGATAGTGGTGGGTGCAGGGCATGCCGGGTGTGAAGCGGCGTGCGCTTCGGCCAATCTTGGTTCGAAAACCCTGCTTATTACTATGGATATGAATAAGATAGCTCAGATGAGCTGTAATCCTGCGGTCGGTGGTATCGCCAAAGGGCAGATTGTTCGTGAGATTGATGCGTTGGGCGGATTCATGGGGATTGTGACCGATGAGACGGCGATACAATTCAGAATGCTGAACCGCTCGAAAGGTCCGGCCATGTGGAGTCCTCGTTCACAGAGCGACCGAACCAAGTTTATTGCTACTTGGCGCTCTATTTTGGAAAATACGGAGAATCTATATATGTGGCAAGACTCTGTTAATCAGATTCTTGTGAAAGACGGGCGCGTGACGGGCGTGGTGACGGATATGAACGTGACGTTTACGGCGAAATGTGTGGTGTTGACGACCGGTACTTTTATGAACGGTTTGATGCATATCGGTCGTACCCGACTGCAAGGGGGGCGTATCTCTGAGCCGGCATCGTACGGTATTACCGAGCAGCTCGTGGAGCTGGGTTTTACTGCCGGACGCATGAAAACGGGAACACCGGTTCGAATCGATGGCCGGAGTATTCATTTCGAGGAGGCGACCGAGCAGAGGGGAGAGGACGATTTTCACAAGTTTTCTTTCCTCGATTTCCAGCCTCGTCCGTTGAAACAACGTAGCTGTTGGACTATTTATACGAATGAACAAGTACACGATATATTGCGTGCAGGTCTGCCCGATTCGCCTTTGTATAACGGTCAGATACAAAGTATCGGACCTCGCTATTGTCCCAGTATAGAGACAAAAATAGTGACATTTCCCGATAAAACGGAACACCAGTTGTTTCTCGAACCAGAAGGGGAAACTACGCAGGAATATTATTTGAACGGTTTTTCTTCGTCGTTGCCTTTGGATATTCAGGTAAAGGCTTTGCAAGAAATTCCGGCATTGCGAGATGTGCGTATATATCGTCCCGGTTATGCGATCGAATATGATTATTTCGATCCTACACAATTAAATCATAATTTGGAAACTAAACAGATTTCCAATCTTTTCTTTGCGGGACAAATCAATGGCACGACGGGGTATGAAGAGGCCGGAGGACAGGGACTTATCGCCGGAATAAACGCTCATATCAATTGTCACGGAGGTGCTCCGTTTACATTGGGGCGGGACGAAGCCTATATAGGGGTTTTGATCGACGATTTGGTGACAAAAGGTGTCGATGAACCTTATCGTATGTTCACTTCGAGAGCCGAATATCGTATTTTGTTGCGTCAGGACGATGCCGATATGCGCCTTACCGAGCGAGCTTATCGGTTAGGGTTGGCGAAATGGGAGCGATATGATTTGTTGACGGCGAAACGGGATAGCGTGGACCGGTTGATTCGGTTTGCGCAAAACTATTCTATAAAACCGGCCTATATAAACGAAGGTTTGGAAGCTCTGGGAACAGCTCCCTTGAAACAGGGGGTGCGATTGATCGATTTGATATTACGTCCCCAGTTGGATATGGCCAAACTTTCGACATTGGTTCCTGCGTTGAAACAAGAAATTTCTGTTATAAAGAATCGCAGAGAAGAAATTGTAGAGGCAGCCGAGATTAAGATGAAGTATCAAGGTTATATTGATAGGGAGAAAATGATTGCCGATAAAATTTCTCGTTTGGAACATATTCGCATACGAGGGAAATTCGATTATAGCCAGATACATGCATTATCGACCGAAGCTCGTCAGAAATTGGAAAGAATAGATCCCGAGACCATAGCGCAGGCTTCGCGCATACCGGGTATTTCGCCGAGCGATATAAACATATTGCTGCTGTTGGTGGGACGTTAATGTTTCACGTGAAACAAATCGCCAGAAAGCCTTTAAATAAAGGGATAGAACGAATAAAACAATAAAAATAAAATGAGTGTAGAGATTATTAAAAGTAAGATTCGCGATGTTGTTGACTTCCCTCAAAAGGGAATTGTTTTTAGAGATTTGACAACAGTTTTCAAAGATGCGGATTATTTGAGGGAATTGTCGGATATGCTTACTGCCATATATGCCGAAAAGGGTATTACGAAAGTAGTGGGTATAGAGTCTCGCGGTTTTATTATGGGACCTATATTAGCGACGCGTATCGGAGCCGGATTCGTGCCTATGCGCAAACCGGGAAAACTTCCTGCTGAAACTTGGCAGGAAAGTTATACCAAAGAGTATGGCGTAGATGTCATAGAGATTCACAAGGATGCCCTTTGTGAAAACGATGTTGTTTTATTGCACGATGATTTGTTGGCGACAGGTGGGACTATGTTGGCTGCTTATAATTTGGTAAAACGATTCAACCCGAAGAAAGTCTATGTCAATTTTCTCGTTGAATTGGAGTTTTTGAAAGGACGGAATTTATTTCCGAACGATGTAGAAATCGAGTCTCTGATAAAATATTGATACGGATTGATCGATAAAAACGAAAATATTAAGAATAAGCTCGCCCTTTTACCGGATACCCCGGGCGTATACCAATATTTCGATAAAACGGGAAAGATTATTTATGTAGGTAAGGCGAAGAATCTGAAACGTCGTGTGTCTTCTTATTTCAATAAGGTGCATGATTCGCCTAAGACTAATATTCTCGTCAAAAATATTTATGATCTTCAATATATCGTCGTCAAGACCGAGGAGGATGCTTTGCATCTTGAAAACAGTCTTATCAAAGCATACAAGCCTCGGTATAACGTTTTGTTGAAAGACGACAAGACTTATCCGTGGATTTGTTTGCGGAACGAACATTTTCCCCGGGTGTTTCTGACTCGCAAAGTTTATAAGGACGGGTCGAAATATTATGGCCCGTATGCCAATGTACACTTGGCGAAAACCGTGTTGGGATTAATTCGAGAATTATATCCTATTCGCACATGCAATTATGCATTGATCCCTGAAAATATCGAAAAAGATCGTTTTCGGGTTTGTCTGCAACATCACATTAAAAATTGCAAAGGGTGTTGTGTCGGCAAAATATCGGAACAAGAATATAACGGATATATCGAACAGGTGCGTCAGATTCTCAACGGAGACATACACCAATTGAGTAACCATTTGTTGGAAGAGATGTCGGCTCTGTCTGCCGAGCTGCGCTTCGAGGAAGCTCAGGTTGTTAAGGAAAAATACGATTTAATCGAGAAGTATAAAGCTAAATCGGTTATCGTGAATCCGGCTTTGCACGAAATCGATGTCTTTTCTTACGATGAGGACGAGGGGGTAGCTTTTGTGAATTATATGCACGTGCGAGGCGGCTCGATCGTACAAAGTATTACTATCGAGTATAAGAAAAAGCTCGATGAATCTGCTTCTGAAATTTTGTCATTGGGTATTGCCGAATTACGTTCCCGATTCGGAAGTCGGGCTAAGGAGGCTCTTGTACCGTTTTTACCGGAGTCTGATTTTATTGACCTTGAATTTGTCGTTCCGCAAAGGGGGGATAAGAAAAAATTACTCGCGGTATCGGAACAGAATGTGAAGCAATATAAGGTAGATCGATTGAAACAAAGCGAGAAGCTGAATCCAGAACAGCGAGTCATGCGGATATTGACCCGGATACAACAGGATTTCAGGTTGCCCGAATTGCCGTGGCACATGGAGTGTTTCGACAATTCGAATATACAGGGTACGAATCCGGTCGCCTCATGTGTGGTGTTCAAGAAGGCGAAACCATCGAAAAAAGACTATCGCCATTTCGATATTAAGACTGTCGTGGGGCCTGACGATTTTGCTTCCATGCGTGAGATTATTTATCGCCGGTATCGTCGTTTGCTCGATGAAGGAGAGGAGTTACCGCAGTTGATTATTGTCGATGGCGGGAAAGGGCAATTGAGTGCGGCTTTGGAGTCGATCGACGCTCTTGGATTGAGGGGTAAAGTTTCGATAGTGGGTATTGCCAAGCGTTTAGAGGAAATTTATTTTCCCGGAGATTCCTTGCCTCTTTATATAGACAAGAATTCGGAGTCGTTACGAGTTATTCAGCACATGCGAGACGAGGCTCACCGGTTCGGTATTACATTTCATCGAAATAAACGGAGTAAAGGGCAGGTGAAGTCGGCGTTAGATTCCATTCCCGGTATCGGCCCCAAGAGTCGGGATTTGTTGCTGTCTCATTTCAAGAGTGTGAAGCGGATTAAGGAGGCTTCGGAATCTGATTTGGTGGCAGTCGTGGGGACGGCGAAAGCTAAAATCATAAAAAAATATTTGATTTAAACTATAATTATTTGATTTTCAAGTTTTTTAGTTTTCTACTCCTTTATGGCCGGCTTTGAAAGCCGTTATACTACGTATAATCAAGTAAGTTTGCTTCTGTTTTGGATTTACATTATCTTTGTCTAATGCGAAAATAGGATGCGATTCGGAATGAAAAACGAGTGTATTCGTTTTATCTTGTACACTCCTTTCTCTATCTTTGCATGATAAGAAATGAATTTCCTATGAGAGTAGTCGTTCAAAGAGTGAAGAGGGCTTCGGTGCGGATAGGCGGAGAATTACATTCCTCCATAGAAGCCGGTCTTTTGATTTTGTTGGGAGTGGAAGATAGCGACGAATCGTCGGATATCGAATGGTTGGTGAAGAAATGTGCCAATCTGCGTGTTTTTGACGATGAGAACGGTGTTATGAACCGATCTTTAATCGATGTGAACGGGGAGGTGATGATTGTTAGTCAGTTCACGTTAATGGCATCGACCAAGAAGGGGAACAGGCCTTCTTATATCCGGGCGGCCGGACATGAGCACGCTGTCCCTATGTACGAGGCTTTTTGCCGTCGTTTTTCGGAGGAAATTTCCAAAACGGTGGCTACGGGTGTCTTCGGCGCCGACATGCAGGTAGAACTCGTGAACGACGGGCCGGTAACGATTTGTATGGATACGAAAAACAAGGAGTGATCTTATGACGATAAAAGAAGCGCAGGAACAGGTCGATAAATGGATTAAAAGCGTTGGCGTGAGATATTTCAGCGAATTGACGAATATGGCTATCTTGACCGAAGAAGTGGGAGAGGTGGCGCGCATCATTTCCCGTCGGTACGGCGATCAGTCGTTTAAATCGGGGGAGGAGAACAGCGATTTATCGGACGAATTGTGCGATGTTTTCTGGGTGTTGCTGTGCCTTGCCAACCAGACGGGGGTAGATTTGACCTCTGCTTTTGAAAAGAATATGGAGAAGAAGACAAATAGAGATAAAACAAGACATATCAACAATCCTAAATTAATAAAAAATGGATAGATACGAAGAAATGTTGAGTCGGTATAAAACCGATTTAGACGATGCACAAGTGGCACCTGCCGTAGAAAAGATCGTGCGGGATAATTTGGCAACGAACAGTACTCCCGATGTATATAAGTTTTTGTTCAGCTGTATAGATTTGACTTCGTTGCATACAGAGGATAATACCGATTCGATTACTAAGTTTACCAAACGAGTGAACGATTTCGAAGAAGAGCATCCGGAGATGCCCAGCGTGGCCGCGATTTGTGTGTATCCTAATTTTGCGGGTACGGTTCGCGCCAATCTCGATGTGTCTTCTGTGAATATCGCTGCCGTGTCCGGCGGTTTTCCCACTTCGCAGACTTTTACCGAGGTGAAAGTAGCCGAGACGGCTTTGGCTCTCGGCGATGGAGCCGATGAGATAGATATTGTCATCAATGTGGGTAGTTTTTTAGGCGGAAATTACGAGGAAATGTGCCAAGAAGTCGAAGAACTCAAACAAACTTGTAGAGATGCTCATTTGAAAGTGATCCTCGAAACAGGAGCCTTAAAAACGGCTTCCAATATTAAGAAGGCCTCTTTGTTGGCTATATACTCGGGAGCCGATTTCATAAAGACTTCTACGGGTAAGAGCGAGCCGGCTGCGACTCTCGAAGCCGCTTATGTGATGTGTCAGGCCATTAAGGAATATTATGAGCAGACCGGGACGATGATCGGGTTTAAGCCTGCCGGTGGAATTTCTACGACAGCCGATGCTGTGAAGTATTATTGTGTGGTGAAAGAAGTGCTCGGTGAGAAATGGTTGACTAACGAATATTTCAGAATCGGGGCCAGCCGTTTGGCCAACAATTTACTTTCGGATATTTGGGGAAGCGCCACGAAATTCTTTTAAATAAAGTCGTTTGACGAAAATAAAAAAGCCCGGTACAATCCGGGCTTTTTTATTTTTATGATTTGCCAGCATGCTAAATGAACGAATCGTCGTAAGCCATTTTTGCATCGGTCACGAATTGTTTTATTTTCTGTTCTTCGCTTTTGGGGCAGATGAGCAGCACATTATCGGCTTCGGCTATGATGTAGTCGTGAAGTCCTTCGACAACGACCAATTTTTCCCCCTTCACGGCTATGACACTGCCCGTTGTGTTGTAGAGTAACGCTTTGCAGTTTTGGGTTACGTTTTCGTCTTTATTTTTGGGTGAGTGGTCGTACAGGGCACTCCAAGAACCTAAATCGCTCCACCCGAATTCTGCGCAAAGCACAAATACGTTCGAGGCTTTTTCCATGATACCGAAATCTATCGATATACTGGGGCAGGCTGCGAAATTTTCGTCGATAAAATGTTTTTCTTCGGGCGTGTTGAATACTTTGATGTTTTCTTCGAATCGGTTCGAAATATCGGGTAAAAACCGTTGGAACGCTTTGATAATTGTCTGTACATTCCAAATGAAAATACCGGAGTTCCAGAAAAATTCGCCGCTCTCCACGAACATTTTGGCAAATTCGAGATTGGGCTTTTCGGTAAATGTTTTTACGGTCTTTATGTTATCTTCGGCATCTTCGCCAATCTGGATATATCCGTATCCCGTTTCAGGGCGATTGGGCTTTATGCCTAAGGTGAGCAGCGCCGGATATTTTGATACGAAATCGAGCCCGCGATTGATGCATTGAGCGAATTCGTCTTCTTTGAGAATGAGATGATCCGAGGGGGCTACGACGATATTGGCATTCGGGTTGAGCGCCTGAATGTGATAAGAGGCCCAAGCGATACAGGGAGCCGTATTTCTTCGGGTCGGTTCCAGCAAAATATTTTCTTCGGCGATATCGGGTAACTGTTCTTTTACCAAATCGACGTATATTTCGTTTGTGACGATGAATATATGGTCTTTGGGTATTATTTTTATAAATCTGTCATAACTCATTTGGAGGAGCGAACGTCCTATCCCGAAAAAATCGAGGAATTGCTTGGGTCTGTTGTTTCGGCTAAAAGGCCAAAAGCGACTTCCGATACCACCTCCCATGATTACACAATATCTATTTTCCATAGTCGTGTCGTTTTTTTAATATTAATTCTTCTGCTAAAATAGCTATTTTTTATTAGAAAGACAGCTCGAATAACTTTTTTTGAAAAAAAACAGAGATTATTTGTCTTATTCAAAATCTATTTTTATCTTTGCACCGCATTTAAGCCCAGATGGCGGAATCGGTAGACGCGCTGGTCTCAAACACCAGTGGATTAACCTCCATGCCGGTTCGATCCCGGCTCTGGGTACAAAGATAAAAGCTAAGTGTTGAGCAATCATCATTTAGCTTTTTATTTTGCCTAAAATTTTCCCATATTTTCCCCACGCGTAGCGGTATTTAAGACCAATTATCTTTGCTTGTAAAGAGAATTGATAAAAACAAAGCAAACGAAAAGAACAATCGGTTCATTTTCTCTCGTTTGCTTTATAGGATATGTAAGTTTAACTGCTTAACCACAGCGATGCATCAATCCAATATATGTTCTGGTATAGATGTAGTGCTTAACATTCCTGTAATTTGATTATTTGTATTAGGAATAGTCAGTTTCATAGTCATGTCTATCGGCGCAGGACTTTTATGTACACTATCGAAGAGTTTGCTATCACCTTTTTCCGACTAAGATATTTAAGGAAGATAGGGAAGAATATGTCCTTTCTCTGCGCCAATGTCAAGACGAGGAAATCAACCAGTCTTTCTTAGATTTTATGGCTGGGCAGTTGAAGAAATCGCTCTCTTTGGAGATTGAACGATTTAAAACTTCACAAAAAAAAGGGTTCAGTTTTATGTTTTAGAGATGTGGAAACCTCCCTCTCTTTGATAAATGTTGATTCTCAGTGATTTACGGTTTGATACCCGATTTTACACCCAGAAATGTAAAGTCGGGTGTTTTCATTATTTAAGATTCTGCCTATCTGCTTCCACAGTTTCGCATTATAAGTCCGCCTAATGCACATATTATTCCACTTACAATGATATATATCGGCAAGAAATAGAGTTGTCCCATAACTAATGGGTATGTTTCCATTTTGATTAGCCTGAAATCAATAATCAATGCTATATCAATAATGTAAGCTCCAACGGAAGTTCCAAATATAATAAGCCATATTAAGCCTGTTTTTGTTTGGTATGAAACCAACAGTCCGATTGCGCTTGCAATGGCATACGATATTATTATCAGCATGATTGTGGTAATGTTTTCGCCATAAAACATCAATGGCAATGCCGAAAGGAAAAAGGTTATTGCAATTTCCCATATCCAAAATCGTTTATCGGTCAGTTTCATATTCTATGTTTTTTGCTATTTATTCGTTTAATATGTTTCTGAAGCGAACTTAATCAAAAGATTTATCTTTTATAATGGGTATGTTAAAGAAACCGTTTTGTAGAGTGATGGTGCAGGTGTCACCTAGTTTGATTTGGTTGAAAAGAGCTTTATCTACTCTTATGACTTTATCGTTAATTCCTTCGTTTTCAAATTGGAAGGTTATATGATGATTGCCGTAACTTCTTCTATTATATGATTTATTGATTACCATTGCTGTTTCTTCGTAGTTGGTATGATTAGTCGGTATGTAGAAGTTGAGTATAAATATTATGTAGAAGATAACTGCTGCAATCAGCATTGCGATTGCCGAGTGTATGAGTGCATAGAAAGCACCGCCGAGGTATTCTTTCTTATTCCAAACGATATCTTTGTCACGGATCAGACGGATGACACCTACTGCAAGACCGATTATTGCGAATGGTATATACCAGAGGTTGGAGATTGTCTGGTTAAGGGTATCGTTCCCTATTTCTAACCCCCAACAACAGAAGCCTATTACAGGTATGAATAACAACGAATAAAGTCGTCTTGCTTTGTTCTTATCGGGCCTGCATGTTTCATTGTTGCTCTTTTTCATCGCTTGCCTCCTTTATGCCAAAGAAAGATGAATAAGAATAGAGCAATAATATAATTGGTATATACAAGACAGCTAAGATTTTTTATGGCGTATCGTGAACAACTTCGCATTATCTCAATAGCATCTTGTGTGCTCCCTTCAGGTTCGAAATATATTGAAGTTGCGTATTCTAAATAATATACACATAGAATAATATTGAGAATTGCCAAAAATGCTAATGCGATAGTGCCCGTTATTTTTTGCCACCGATTCATATGTTTTTGATTTACATTAGATACGCAAATTTACAAAAAATGCCATTCATTTTTATAAATTCTATTTTCCTGACCGTCTAAGTTGAGTGGATACATTCGAAATGTAACCCATTTGTTTTTAGGTTGCCACAATTCGTTATAGGAATATCGGTATTTCATACCGATGGCTTGCATCACCCTTCCGCTTCTTGGATTGTTTACGTCGTGTGTGGCCGTGATATAGGGTATTTCGATATGTTTTTCACTTGGATATAATTTATCCTACGAATAGGACGTGAACATCGGATTGAAAGCCGTATGGACAATGGATTTATATAATGATTTTTCATATAGACGTAATATTATATCAAACTTATTTTAATCGAAATTCTTTTGCTGTTTCAATATTTTTTTCAATCTTGCAATGCTCTTAGAATTCTATTAATAGGAAATGGACGATAGCGCTTTAACCCATCAGTTAAAACAGGGTAACCAGTTAGCTTTTACCATTCTTTATGACACTTATTCGGAGCAGGTGTATAGACTTGCGTTTAAATATTTGTGTAATAAAGAACTGGCAGAAGATGCTGTGCAGAATCTTTTCATGAAAGTTTGGATTAAACGAACCTCTCTCGATGAGAGTCGCCCATTGAATCATTTTTTATTTACCGTTTTAAAAAACGATTTACTTACTATCCTTCGTGATCCCAAGAATCATATCTTTGTTTTGGACGATTGTTTGGAGTTATTGGAGCGTATAGACGGGGGCAACCAAGACGATGAGGATATGGATAAAGAGCAATTGGACTTGGTGCGCCATGCTATCGAACAGTTGTCTCCTCAAAGGAGGAAGATTTTTTCTTTGAAGATTTCGGGAAAGTATTCTAACCAAGAAATTGCAGATAAGCTAAATCTTTCTGTCAATACAATAAAATTCCAGTATAGCCAGTCTCTGAAACAGATAAAGGAGATTGTTCGTAAGTGTGTTATTTCCCTTTTAATGTAATACTTAAAATAAGTTAATGTAAGATCTGTATATAATACTTTTTGAAATTTATATAGTATTATATAATGAAAGCCAATGAAACATGCATTTTAGAAAACGACATCAGACCGATTCTGAGATATTGAAATATATATCCGGGCATATCGACAAAGATATAAACCGGCTGTTAAATGCCGAATCTTTGCCAATGGGAGGATGCGATGTGCCGGATTTCGATAAATTCGGCGTATATGAGAGTTTGGCGCAGAGAATAGGTCGAAGCGAAAGACGAAATGTCTGGACGGTTTGTAAATGGGCTTGTGCCATTGCATTGATATTGTTGAATGTCGGATATTTGGCTTATCAGAATATCGATTTATCGAAGCCTGTCTATAAAGAGGTTTGTTCTTTGAAGGGAGAACGATTGGTCGTATTGCTCGAAGATGGAACGAGAGTGTGGTTGAATGCAGACTCGAAGTTGGTTTATCCAGAGCAATTTGCGAAAGATAAAAGAGAAGTATCGTTAGTAGGCGAGGCTTATTTTGAAGTAAAGAAGGATATATCTAAACCGTTCATGGTACAGGCAGACGAAATGAATATCCGTGTAACGGGAACGAGTTTTAACGTATCGGGATATCCTACGGATTCGGTGGTTACGACCACGTTGGACGAAGGGGGTATAGTGATAAGTTATCCGTATGCAGAAAAATCGGGAACGTATCAGATGGCTCCCGGTCAGACTGCAATTTATGAAAAAGGAAGTAGGCTTTGTAAAGTCATGAAGAACGAGTATTATAAAGATGCTTCTGTTTGGAAGGAAAATAAATTGATATTCAGAAATGCTCCTTTGGAAGAGGTCTTGACTACATTGTCTCGGCAATTTGATGTTTCTTTTGATATCCGCAGTGAAAAGATAGCTGCGTTCACATATAATTTCACCTGCAAGCTAAACAATTTGTCAGGTATTTTTGAAATGATGTCTGCCATTACCCCAATTAAGTTTAATGAAATATCGGAGAATGTATATGCTGTGAAAGAAAAATAATTAGTCTAATAACTTAACAAACACTCAAAATTTATGCTGGAAAAATACGTTTTTCCATACATCAGAAAGTGGTGTGTGGTAGGAGGGCTTTGTCTTGCTTTTCCGTGGGTTGCTTATGCTCAGCAACAGAAAATCTCGTTAAACATTCAGAATGTTACATTGAAACAAGCGATGGAGCAGATAAAGGAGCAAGCTGTTGTAAATGTGGCATATAGTAAGGAATTTGTAGACCCGAACAAGACCGTTTCCTTGAAGGTCGAAAATGTGAGTTTGCAGACGGCGCTGACCCAACTATTTAAGGGTACAGATGTCGGATTCCGTTTCTTGGATAATAGTGTTCTTTTATACAATCAAAAGGAACAAGACAGTTCGGGAGCTGCATCGAAAGAGCAACAAATCGTATCGGTCAAAGGTACTGTCGTAGATCAAGTGACCGGCGAGCCTATTATCGGAGCGTCTGTTGCCGTAGAGGGATCATCGAAAGGAACCAGTACTGATTTGGACGGTAAATATTCGTTAAACGCACCCGTGGGTAGTACTTTGAAATTTTCTTATGTCGGATATAAGGAAACGAAAAAAGAGGTATTACAGGCCGGGGTGTTAGATGTTTCTCTCATGGAGAGTTCTGTTTCTTTGGACGATGTGGTGGTCGTCGGTTATGGCGTACAGAAGAAGGTGAACGTAACCGGGGCCGTATCTATGGTAAAAGGAGATGAATTGGAAAACCGTCCCGTCGCTAATGTCAGTGCGGGGTTACAAGGCTTATTACCGGGTGTGAGCATTACGTCTTCGTCTGGGCAGCCCGGAGCCGTGCCTTCAATAACGGTTCGTGGTGTCAGTACCATAAATAGTAGTACTGCACCTCTTATATTAATTGACGGAGTTTCGGGTGGAGATTTGAATTTGTTGAATCCCAACGATGTAGAGAGTGTGTCGGTTTTGAAGGATGCTGCATCTGCCGCTATTTACGGAGCTCGTGCGGCCAACGGGGTTATCTTGATTACAACCAAGCAGGGAAAACGCAAAGAGAAGGCTACATTGACCTATTCGGGATATGTGGGTATGCAAACACCTACCGCTTTGCCGGAGTTGGTAACTGGCCGACAATATATGGACTTGGCTAATGAAGCGATGGCTGCCGCCGGTTTTTCTAGACCTTATGATGCAACTGCTTTTGAGAAATATGATTCGGGTATGTATCCCAATGAATATTCGAATACGGATTGGGTGAATGAAATTTTTAAGAAGCATGCGTTACAAACGAGCCACTCGGTAAGTGTAAGAGGGGGAAGCGAGAAAAGCAGCTACTTTATGTCTTACGGTTATTTAGATCAAGATGGATTGGTTGTGGGTGATGCATTTAAAACAAAACGGCACAATGCAAGAATCAATGTGAATACAGAGGTTTTCGATCGATTGAAAATAAACGGGAATGTCAGTTTTGTCGATTATTACCGTAATGCGTCCGGATTTTCGGGTACTGGAGGTGTATTTCGTTTAGCCCAACGCATGTCTCCGCTGTTACCGGTGAAATGGCAACAACAAAATGAGATGGGATTATGGGAAGACACCGAATATTGGTCCAGCGGGAGTATAAATAATCCTGTTTATGTTGCCACAGAGGGTGGAGAGGAAAAGAGAAAATCTCGTACATTGAATACTATCGTGAGTGCGGATTTGCGTATAATCGACGGTTTGAATTTAGGAGGACAATATGCTGCGAACTATTATTTCAGAGAAACCGATAAGTTTACTCCTACGTTACCGGAATATTTTTCAGACGGGACTCCCGATCCTGCTAATAAAAATATGAGAAATTCGGTGAGCCAAGCACATCAAGATGCTTTGACTCAAACCTTACAGTTAACTTTGAATTTTCAGAAGCAGATCAATAAACATGAAATTGGAGCTCTGTTGGGATATTCGCAAGAGTGGTATAATTTCAGTAGTTTAAGCGCGAGTCGTAAGAAAATACCATTTGATGGCATTTATGTGATCGATGCAGGGACCGAGGATATTACGAATAGCGGTACGAAGAGTTCTTGGGCTTTACGCTCTTATTTTGGCCGTGTGAATTATGCGTTTGATGGAAAGTATTTGGTAGAAGCGAATATGCGTATCGATGGTACTTCTCGCTTCGCTAGGGATAATCGTTGGGGATATTTTCCATCTTTCTCGGCTGGTTGGAATTTTTCCAGAGAAGAATTTATGCAGTTTGCAGAACCTGTGTTGAGTTCCGGTAAACTAAGGGCTTCTTGGGGTGAATTAGGAAACCAGAATGTGGGTAGCGATTATTATCCATATTTGACTCCTATTGATTCGGGAGAAAGTTATCCGATCGGAGGAAAACAGAATATCGGTTTTCAACAAAGTAAATTGGGAAATGCCAATATCAAGTGGGAAACGATAAGAATGTTGAATGTTGGTGTGGATTTAACTTTCTTTAATAATAGGTTGACCGCTTCTTTCGATTGGTTTAAGAAAGATAATATCGATGCATTGGTGAAACCTGTTTATCCTACGGTCGTAGGAATCACCGGAACGGCTAATTTGCCTTATGAAAACATGGGTAAAATCGAAAATAAAGGTTGGGAGCTTGAAATTGGTTGGCGAGACCAGATTGGAGAAGTGAAATATAATTTGCTATTCAATCTTTCTGATGCCAAGAATAAAATTGTCGATTTAGGAACGAGTGAACCTCGATTAACCAATAACATTCGTAGAGAAGGAGATCCTATCGATGCTTATTATGGTTATTTGACCGATGGTTTGGCGCAGATTGATGACTTTGGTGGTGTCGATAGTAATGGAAAGTATATTAATCCTAAGTTCGCTATTCCAAAAGCGGCAGAGGCTATAACACAACCGGGAGATATTAAATATCGAGATATTTCTGGACCCGGTGGAATTCCAGATGGAGAAATAGATGAATATGATAAGGTTGTATTTGGCGATCCGTATCCGCATTATTCCTATTCATTGAGAGGCCAGTTGCAATGGAGAGATTGGGATTTTAGTTTTTATTTCCAAGGAGTGGGGAAAGTAAATGGTTATCTGTCAGATGAAGCCCGTCACTGTTTTATCAACGATTATTCTATTCCTAAGGTAGAACATTTGGATCGCTGGACTCCTAACAACCCCGATGCCACATATCCTAGACTGTATCAAGCTCAATCTCATAATTTATTATTCAGTGATTATTGGAAAGAAGATGCTTCGTATTTGCGTTTGAAAAATGTACAATTGGGTTATTCTATTCCCAAAAAACTTCTTAATCGATGGAAAATAGAGGGGTTGCGATTGTATGCGTCGGCAGATAATTTACTGACATTCACTAAATATTTCGGTGCTTATGATCCGGAAGTACGGGAATCTTCGGGTGATGTTTACCCCCAAGTAAAGACATACGTATTCGGTTTAGTTCTTTCATTTTAATAAATACCATTGAATATGAAAACGATTAAATATATTGCGGTTTTTTTGCCGTTGGCATCATTGTTGGTTTCATGTAACGATGATTTTTTAGACAGATATCCACAGGACTCCGTGACTAATGAAACTTATTGGAAAACGGAGGATCAGCTGCGTGCGGCATTGTATCCTTGTTATGAAACGTTTGAATATGAGCTGTTGATTAAATGGGCAGAGACTACCGCCGAAACTGTAATATGGGGTGATAAAAACAGCGGACTTTCCAAAGTATCGGGAGGGAAACATGCTTATACCGATGGGTTCCCCTTTACTTCGTATTGGAGATATTCTTACGGACATATTCACACTTGCAATAATTTCCTAGATAATTACAATCGGGCCGAAATCGACCAAGATGTTAAAGATGTCTATGCCGCCGAGGTGAAGGTCATAAGGTCGTGGGTATATTTTATGTTGACGACTTTTTTTGGAGATGTTCCCTGGATTAACCATGTTATTACGTCCGAAGGAGCTTATGGACCTCGTACTCCACGAAGTGAAGTTATCGATAGCTTAATGACCGATTTGGATTGGGCTGCCTCGAAATTACCTCATGAAAGGCAAACGGGAGATAATGTAGGTCGTATAGACCGCTGGGGGGCTTTGGCGATGAAAGCACGTATCGCCCTTCAAAACGAACGTTATGATATTGCTGCCAAAGCTGCCAAAGAGATTATAGACAATGGCCCCTACGATCTTTATGATTATGAAAAATTGTATCATCTCGAAGGAGATATAGAAAATAATCCAGATAATAACGAAGCGATTATTTCCAGTATCTATGTGAATGATATTCGCAATAATAACATGTCGAACGAGACTTGTTCGCCGGTGGATTTTATTCGATTTAATCCTACCAAAACGTTAGTCGATGCTTATTTATGTATCGATGGTATGCCAGCTAAGCCGGGATTGGAGTATTATAAACGTACAGATATAAAAACGTCACCTCTGTATAAGTATCCTGAGGAACATTATGCCGATTATTTCCAAAACAGGGATCCGAGAATGAGAATGACGTTGTTTACTCCCGGTGATCAATGGGGTGGCGGTGACGATGGAGATGCCGAATATCGCCGTCCGAACGATATATTTCAGTTACCACGCTTCTCGTCGTTACAACCCGGCCGGAACGGAGCTAACGGGATAACCGGCTTTTATTTCAAAAAATACAACGAGATAAGTATTGCCGGAAATGCCAACAGGTCTCACACCAATTTGAACGTAATTCGTTATCCAGAGGTTCTTTTGATTTATGCAGAAGCTCTTTATAAGATGAACGGGACATTGACCCAAACTGAAATCGATGAGACTATTAATCGTTTGAGAGATCGAGTGGGTATGCATCGAATGGATTTGAAAGAGTTGCAACAGTGGAATCTCGATTTGTGGACCGAAATAAAGAGAGAGCGACGTATCGAGCTTTCGTTCGACGGTATGCGATATGCAGATATAATGCGTTGGAGAGAAGGTGAATTGCGTTTTGGTCGGGCTATTACAGGGCCTAGTCTAACCGTTTGTATGAACGATTTGGGCGCTAATCCTTATCCCGATACCGGAGTCGATGAATTCGGCGATGTGATTTACGAAAAATCGAGAGCAGAAGGAGGTCCCCGTTATTTCGATCCGGCTATGCATTATTTGTGGCCTGTGCCTTATGAGGAAAGAATGAAAAATCCTCTGTTAGGTCAAAATCCCGGTTGGCCGGAATAAGTTGAATTTCTAATCCACACTATTAGAATCCTAATAGTGTGGATATTAATGAACTATAAAATATGATTATGATGAAACGTGTGTTTATATTGATGATGAGTATCTGTGCGGTTTTTATGGGTTGTAGTAAAGCCAATGAACCGCAAGGAGATGCCGGTTGGGGTGGTAACACTGAACCCAAAGAAAACCTGGTCGTGATGAGTTATAACATAAAACATTGTGCACCCTATTATGGTGTATCGGGTGAAACAACAACCGCAGATGTGAATAACGTTGCGAATGTGATAAAAAGCAAAAAGCCAGATGTAGTTTTGTTGCAAGAGGTAGATTATAAAACGACAAGAAGTTTGGGTGTGGATCAGGCTAAAGAATTGGCAGAATTGGCCGGTTATCCGTATTATTATTTTTTCAAACAAAAAGATTTTCAAGGCGGGGCTTATGGTGCAGCTATCCTTTCTTCTTTTCAAATGAGCGAAATCGTAAATCATGATCTCCCGAAAGAGATAGATGGACTGACTATTACGGGAAGTAACGTTTTGGGAACAGCCAAGATAAAGTTCAATGGAATCGATGTTTATTTGGCGGTAATCCATCTATCCGTTACTCAGGCGGAAAGGGATAGACAATTCCCCGTTATGATGGAAGAACTTTCTTCTAAAAGTGACTTTCCTATTATTTTAGGAGGGGACTTTAATTCGAAACCGGATAATTCGATTATCGGCAAGTTGGAAGCTGCCGGATTTGTCAGGACGAATACAGATCCGAAAAATTTTACAATTCCTTCTAATGCGCCCAATCGGGAAATAGACTATATCGCTTACAGGCCTTTGGAATATTTTAATGTTGTTTCTCATACTGTCGTTACGGGGGTAAATGCATCCGATCATCTCCCTATTATTTCTGTGTTGAAAATTTCAAAACCGTAGAAAATGAAAGCATTTAAATATCTTTTGATTGTCGTGTTTTTATACCAGTTTGGAAACGTATATGCACAAGACACTTTGAGAATAAAGGTAATGACCTATAATATTCGTTTTGGAGAATTGGCATCGTTGGAGGAACTGGCTTCGCATATAAAGTCTTTCAATCCCGATTTCGTTGCGTTGCAGGAAATAGATTGTAAAACCGATAGAGGAGAGAGAGCTCCGCATCAAGTCGGGCGTGACTATATTTCGGAATTGGCATATTTTACAAAGATGTTTGGCGTGTATGGGAAAACAATCGATTATAAGGGTGGATATTATGGTATAGGAATCCTTTCCCGATACCCTTATATCGATACGAAGAAAACTTTTTTGCCGTGGCCCAATAAAGCGCATGAACGTAGAGTTCTGTTAGAGGGTCTGTTTGAAATAGGCGAAGATACGATTTGTTTTGCATCGACACATTTGGATTATCAGTTGCCAAAGACGAGAGAAGCACAGACCGCTTTTATTACCGAGCATTTCAATGATTATCGATACCCTGTGGTTTTAGGAGGAGATTTTAATACAGCTCCTTCGTCAAAGGAAATTAAGTATAATATGTTGGAAAATTGGTTTTTGGCAACCGATTACGGTTTTACTGTTCCCGCTTGGAACCCCAAGAGAAAGATAGATTATATTTTCGCCAGACCTAAACAGGGGTGGAAAATTGTGAGAACTCAAACCGTTCAGTCTGTTTTATCCGACCACTTGCCTATTGTGACAGAATTGGAGTATGTAAAATATTAATTTCTTGTTATGAAAAGGGTATTTATATTATCGATATTGATTTTGTTTATAAGTTTATGTACTGGTTCTATATCGGCTGGAACGACGAAGTTACTTTCTTATAACATTAAAGGTCATAGTATGACCTCATCGAGGTTGGCCGATATTGCTACCATTATCAATACGCAAAATCCCGATATCGTGGCTTTGCAAGAAGTCGATAACCGTTCGTTAGGTATCTTTAATCATGATTATTTAAGCGAACTGGCCGAATCTACTGGCATGCATTCGCAGTTTTTTGCTTTGGTGGGGACTTATTATGGCATAGGTATTTTATCGAAGACAGAACCTATATCGGTGAAAACCCAGTCTTTTGCCCCATCGGATACTTCGAAAGACAAGGAGTCCCGCGGTTTTCTCATTGCCGAATTTGACAACTTCTATTTCCTTTGTACGCATTATTCTCTTAATGCCGATGACCGAGATACTGCGACAGAATGGGCTATCCGCTTTGCACGGCAAAGTGATAAGACTGTCTTTATCGCTGGCGACTTCAATGCTCAGCCTACTTATCGGGCAATGGTGACTTTCAAAGAGTATGGATTTTCGATACTGAACAATACGGCTCTATATACCTATCCGGCTAGGGACCCTACGTCGTGCATAGATATGATTATCTCTTATCGACCCGATGATTCTCTTAAATATACAACCACGGAGACGGGTGTCGTTACCGAAGAACCGGGTCTGACACTTTCAGATGTATCGGATCATTTACCTGTATTCGTTACTATCGAAGCCGAGGGGAGTGCAGTGTATGACGCTACTTCTTTGCAGGAAATAAACCTTATCAGGAGTGCCGACGGTTTTTCGCTTAGTAATCTCAAAACAACGTCTCAGGTGAATATTTATGACATATCGGGAAAATTGGTAAAGACACAAAATGTAGATAATGCAACGAATATAGTTTTACCGGAAGGTTCTCGAAATGGACTTTATGTTATTCGAGTTTCTAATGCTTATCAGAATAGCAGTTTTAAATATCTATATTAACCATTAAATTTTTAAATTATTATGAAGAAGGTTACATTTTTAACGTGTGTACTTGCATTGTGTACAAGTACGATGTTTGCACAAACTTTGGAAGTAACGACGGCCGACATGGACCCGGTAGCAGCCGGTGGGTTGGTGTATGTGATTGATCATGCCGAATCGGGCAGTGTCATCGAGTTTAATTTCGATGGAGAAGTGTTGGATTACGGTGAAGGAACCGGTATTGCCATCAAAGGAAAGAAGCTAACTTTTAACGGTATCAATAAAAAGAATGGAAAACGAGTAACCATAAAAGGGTTGGAATCGTTGTTTACGGTCGGTGAAGCATCTGAGATTTCATTAAACGATCTTATCATCGACGGTTTTAAGAATATTGCTATCCGATTGAGTGGCAATTCGACACTGAATGCTAATAACTGTCAGTTTTCGAATAATTACGAACCTCTTAGCAGTAAAGTCAATAATGGCGGCGTGATAAGGGTGAGTGGTTCCAATGCTTTTTTGAAAAATTCCTTATTCCTCAAAAACAGATGCGGTGCTTCTTATGGAGGCGGTGCTGTTTGTGCTTATGGAGATTCGGAATTGCGTGTTGAAAATTGTTCTTTTGTGGAAAATGAAGGGGCAGCGGGTGGCGCCATAGGAGTAAATGCGACGGCAAAGAATCCTTCTCCCCGTGTTTATATTGCTAATTCTACATTTGCCAATAATATAGCAGATGATCGTGGTGGTGCTATTTATATGCAGACAGCAACCGCTGTTGATGTTTTTTCTCCGGTTATTGTAAATTGTACGTTTGTCGGTAATTTGGGAAGCAACGGTGGTGCGCTTTGCGTATGGTCGAAAGCTACCACTACTATGGAGCCTACTTTCGTGAATAATTTGTTTGCTGAAAATTATAGCAATACGTGGATGGACGACGAATCGAGATTCGATATAGTAGCCTTTTATATGGCAGGACAAGTCGATGCTAATAACCAACCTTTGCCCCAAACTGTATTACCGGTTTGCAAGAACAATTTATACGTAGCTGCTTCTGACGGATTTTTTGCCGACGGTTCGAATAAAGCCGTTAATTTCGATAGCGATGTCATTTTCGCTGCTACCGAACAAAATCCGTGGGACGAGGGAGATGAGAGCTATAATCACCAGACGAGTGTTCTTTCGGGCGATATGAAGGTTGCGATGATTGCAGAAAACAGTATTGCTTTGGGTGCAGGTATCGCCGTGGTAGATGGCGTGGAGATTCCCACGGTCGATCAATTGGGTAATGCGCGTCCTGCTACTCCTTCGGTGGGAGCCGTAGAGTACTCTTCTTTGAGTGGTATTACAGGAAATGTAAAAGATGTTGTTCGCATTTGGAATAGTGGGAATATCGTTTATGCAACGGGGTTGAATAAAGCTGCTACCGCTAAGGTGTACAGTATGACCGGCGGATTGGTTTATGAAGGAATCATAGCCAATCATTCGGCTTTGGAATTGCCGATAGAAGAAGGTGTTTATTTGATCGTTGTTGATAAAGCGATACAGAAACTTATCATAAAGTGATAGATAGAGTATAGGTTCATGAAAATCGTGTCGTGAGTTGCTTCTGTTCTTACAAGAGATATTACAATATATCGAGTCTGTAAGTGGTTCATGACACGATTTTTATTCGGTAATAGGTTTAATTAAAAAAAATAATTCCATGAAATACCACATATCAAGTAGTTTGTTTGTGCTTTTTTGTATCGTACTGTGTGCTTGTAACTCGTCTTCGGTTGAGAAAGACGGCATAATACAACCCGCTTTTGATTTAATCGAGCGGCAAATCGGGGAGAGAGTGGCCGATATACAGTTGGAGGAGATAGCTCCTGAGAATGGGAAAGAGACTTTCGAGGTAGAGGCTAAAAACGGTATTCTCACGTTGAGAGGCAGCAGCTCGGTGGCTATTTGTTATGCGTTCTATACTTATTTACGAGAGGCTTGCTCGGCGATGAAAACATGGAGCGGGGAGCGTATGGAGTTGCCTGAGACTTGGCCCGATTTTGTTTTGAAAAAGCAGACTACGCCGTATGAGTACCGATATTTCTTGAATGTGTGTACCTTTGGTTATACAACTCCGTATTGGGATTGGGAACGCTGGGAAAAGGAAATCGACTGGATGGCTCTGCGGGGAGTCAATATGCCGTTGGCTACCGTAGCGAGCGAGGCGATTGCCGAGCGAGTGTGGCTAAAAATGGGATTGAAAGAAGAGGATATACGGGTTTTTTTTACCGGCCCGGCACATTTGCCGTGGCATCGTATGGGGAATCTGAATGGTTGGGACGGCCCGCTTACGGACGGTTGGCAGAAGGAGCAGATAAAACTGCAACACAAGATATTAAATCGAATGCGTGAACTGGGTATGGAGCCTATTGCTCCTGCATTTGCCGGTTTTGTACCTACTGCGTTTGCCGAACGACACCCCGAGATACAATTCAAACACTTGGAATGGGGCGGATTCGATGAAAAATACAACGCTTATGTATTGCCTCCCGAGACTCCCTACTTTAAGGAGATAGGAAAACTTTTTATCGAAGAGTGGGAAAAAGAGTTTGGGAAAAATACTTACTATCTGTCGGATAGTTTCAATGAGATGAAATTGCCTGTCGCCGAGGGTGACGATGACGGGAAACACAAGTTATTGGCACAATACGGCGAATCTATATATCATTCGATTGTGGCTGGCAATCCCGATGCCGTTTGGGTAACGCAAGGCTGGACTTTTGGGTATCAACACGATTTTTGGGATAAGGCTAGCTTGCAGGCTTTGCTGAGCAGGGTTCCCGACGATAAAATGATTATTATCGATTTGGGAAACGATTATCCGAAATGGGTTTGGGGTACTGAACAAACATGGAAAAATCATGATGGTTTTTATGGAAAAAAATGGATATTCAGTTATGTGCCGAACTTTGGGGGAAAGACTCCGATGACGGGCGATTTGCAGATGTATGCGACCTCTTCGGCCGAAGCTTTGCATAGTGCGAATGCCGGTGATTTGGTCGGGTTCGGATCTGCTCCCGAAGGGCTTGAAAATAACGAGGTCGTTTATGAATTGTTGACCGATATGGGTTGGACGGCCGATTCGATAGATTTGGATTCTTGGCTGCCCGTTTATTGTAAGGCTCGTTACGGCGGTTGTCCGGCGGCTATGGATAGTGCTTGGCAGCGGTTCAGGGAAACAGTTTATAGCTCGTTGTATTCTTACCCCCGGTTTACTTGGCAAACGGTTGTCCCGGATACCCGCCGAATCAGTAAGTTGGACGTGAGCGATTCGTTCTTGCAAGGTGTCGAACTGTTTTTGTCGTGTGCCGATAGTTTGGAATCGTCGCCGCTGTATGTGAATGATGCCATTGAATATGCCTCTTATTATTTGGCTGCCAAAGCTGATGACTGTTATAAACGGGCTTTGAAAGAAGATTCTTTGGGGAACCGAGTGACGGCCATGCAGCAGTTGGATCGTTCGGTCGAGATTCTTTTAGATGTGGATAAGTTGTTGGCCTCGCATCCGTTGTATCGACTGGAAGAGTGGGTGGATATGGCTCGCGATTGGGGGAAAACGGATTTGGAGAAAGATGCCTATGAGGCTAATGCCAAGCGGTTGATTACGACATGGGGTGGTTTCCAAGAAGATTATGCCGCCCGGTTTTGGAGCGGGTTGATAAAGGATTATTATATTCCCCGTATGAAGTTGTATTTTTCGGAACAGCGGGCCGATTTGGACCGTTGGGAGGAAAATTGGATAAAAGCTCCGTGGCACAATACCTCTACGTCATTCGAAGCTCCGTTACGAAGCGCGATTAAATTGGTCGAACGATATAAAGGGAAATAGGTCTTATTTTTATTAACTTTGGAATGTTTTGGAGCGAGAGTGATGAAAAGGGTAATTTTGGCTTTTGATTCTTTCAAAGGATGTGCGAGTTCGCAGGAGATCGCAGCCTCTGCGCGGCAGGGGATTATCGACGTGTTTCCCGAATGTGCGGTGGTGGTAGTGCCTGTGGCCGATGGGGGTGAAGGTACGGTCGAGGCGATTTGCTCGAATATGTCCGTCGAGCGGGTATCGTGCCGTGTCCACGATCCTCTTATGAATCCGATGGAAGCGGCATACGGAATTACTTCTGATGGATCGACCGCTATATTGGAAATGGCAGCTGCAAGCGGTTTGCCTTTGATTCCGCAAGAGAAACGAAATCCTTTGCTCACGACTACATGGGGAACCGGCGAGATGATTGCCGATGCGTTGCAGCGGGGGTGTCGTCGCATTGTCATGGGTATCGGCGGCAGCGCCACTAACGACGCAGGTATCGGTTTGTTGGCGGCGTTGGGTTATCGTTTTTTGGACGAGCGGGGCGAGGAGCTTCCTCCTGTTGGCGAAAGTTTGGGGAAGATTGCTCGGGTGGACGGTTCTTCGGCTAACAAATTGTTGTGTGAAACTTCTTTTACGATAGCTTGCGATGTAAATAATCCTTTTTACGGTAGTCGCGGAGCTGCCGCTGTTTACGCTCCCCAAAAGGGTGCTTCTCCCGATGAAGTCGATTTTTTGGAAAAGGGAATGATTCATTATGCGCAAGTGATAAAGGAGACGAGGCAGATGGATATTTCGGAAATTCCGGGAGCCGGTGCGGCCGGAGGTTTGGGTGGCGGCGTGTTGCCATTCTTGAATGCCGAGTTACAATCGGGGATTGATATTGTTTTGGATATGCTCCGTTTCAGGGAGACGATACAGGGAGCCGATTTGATTTTTACCGGTGAAGGGAAATTGGACAAACAGACCGGTATGGGCAAAGCGTTGGGCGGAATTTTGCGTTATGCGAAAGAGGAGGCTGTCCCGGTAATTGCCATAGGCGGCTGTGTGGAGGCGTGCGAAATATTGAACGAGATGGGATTTGCCAGTATTTTTTCCATACAGACGGCTCCGGTATCTTTGCAGGAGGCAATGGATCGGGATTTTGCTTTGAAGAATATAAGGCAGGTCGTCACACAGATTATGCGAACCATTCAAATAGGGACACATGGATAGTACGGTAGGTGCATTAATCGGATTGCTGGTGTCGATATTCTTGATAATCAAGAAAGTTTCACCGGCTTATAGCCTTATTTTGGGTGCTTTGATCGGTGGTTTGGCCGGAGGCTTCTCCTTAGAGGAAGTCGTTGTGTCGATGACCGAGGGCGTGAAAGATGTCTCTTCGGCTGTGTTGCGTATTCTGACGGCGGGGGTATTGTCGGGTGTTCTGATAAAAACAGGGGCTGCAATGACTATTTCAAATGCGATAATCAGGTTTTGGGGTGAGAAACGTGTTTATTTGGCTTTGGCGTTTGCCACGATGTTGTTGTGTGCGGTAGGCGTTTTTATCGATGTAGCGGTGATAACGGTAGCTCCGGTTGCATTGTCTATCGGTCGGAGGTTGGGGATTCCTACTCCGCAACTGCTGCTTGTGATGATAGGTGGAGGGAAAAGCGGAAATATTATTTCGCCCAATCCCAACACGATTATTGCGGCCGAGAATTTTGGGGCCGATTTGCCCTCGGTTATGTTTGCCAATATTATACCGGCCATAATAGGTTTGTTGTTTACCGTGTTCGTGATAGCCCGTTTTTTCCCGATGAAACCTCGTAAGGTTCATACCGATGAGGAAGAGATGGGACACGACGATGGGTTACCTTCGTTATGGAGTAGTTTGGTGGCTCCCGTCGTGACTATTTTCCTGTTGGCTTTACGACCTTTGTGCGGTATCACCGTAGACCCTTTGGTAGCTCTTCCGGCAGGTGGACTGTGTGGATTGATATGTATGCGGCAATGGAAAAATGCATTGCCGAGTATCGAATTCGGTTTACAGAAAATGTCGGTGATAGCCGTGTTGTTGATCGGTACAGGGACTATTGCCGGTGTGATTAAAGATTCGACTTTGAAAGATTATATCTTGGCCATGTTGGATCATGTGAGTATGGGAAAGGATATGATTGCTCCTATTTCCGGTATTTTAATGTCTGCCGCTACGGCTTCGACTACGGCGGGAGCTACGTTGGCTTCTGCCTCTTTTGCCGATACGATTTTAGCAGTGGGCGTTTCGTCGATATGGGGTGCAGCGATGGTTAATGCCGGGTCTACCGTGCTGGATCATTTGCCTCACGGGTCGTTTTTCCATGCTACGGGAGGGGTTTGCGATTTGACGTTTAGAGACCGGTTGAAACTGATTCCTTATGAAACACTTATCGGAGCCGTGTTAACTCTATTCTCGATTATAATGTATTGGATATGTCGTTGACGAGAACTTCTAAACGGTTGGTTTCATTGGACGTGTTGAGGGGTATTACCGTTTGCGGTATGATTCTCGTCAACAATGCAGGAGCGTGCGGATATGCATATGCTCCTTTGAAACATGCGAAATGGGACGGATTTACACCGGCCGATCTTGTTTTTCCTGCCTTCATGTTTATCATGGGAGTCTCTATTTATTTGTCGCTCAATAAATCGAATTTCGATTGGCGGGTTTCGATTGCCCGAATCCTGCGGCGCACGGCATTGATTTTCGTGTCGGGTGTCGCCCTCAAATGGATTTTGGCGTTTATTGCTACCGGTGAATACAATACGCTTGAAAATTTACGGATTATGGGTGTATTGCAGCGACTGGGAATCTGTTACGGGATTGTAGCTATTTTGGCTGTGACTGTTCGTCATCGTTTGTTCCCGACGATTATCGCCGTTTTGCTTGTCGGGTATTATTTGCTGCAACTTTTCGGGAACGGATTTGAGAAATGTGCCGGAAATATTGTCTCTATGGTCGATTATGCCGTGTTGGGAAAATCTCATATGTATTTGGGCGGCGCTCAATTCGTCGACCCCGAAGGGGTATTGAGTACGATTCCGGCAATAGCTCAGGTGATGATAGGATTTCTTTGCGGAAAGGTTATCGTCGGGGAAAAAGAGATACGTTCACAAATCGTGAAGTTGGCGGTTTGGGGTACATCGATGTTCGTTATCGGGTATCTGTGGAGCTATGCCGCTCCTTTAAACAAACGGCTGTGGTCTCCGAGTTTCGTTTTGGTAACTTGCGGTATCACCTCTCTGATTTTTGCGATACTCATTTATATTATCGACGATTCGAAGAGGACGCGCTGGTCGTTTCCGTTCTTGGTAGTAGGCGTAAATCCGTTATCGATTTATATATTCAGCGAAATTGCCGGAGGGTTATTCCGTAAACTCCAATGGATGACAATATCGTTCGAAGGGATATGGCAGCCTCTTTTCGGGAATTACGGAGGCAGTTTGGCCTATGCGCTCGCCTTTCTTATGTTTAATTGGCTCATTGCCTTTTTCTTGTACAAAAAGCATATTTATATCAAATTATAGAAAGATGAAAAAACTATTTTTTATTGCTTCGTTTTTTATGCTATTGGGAATGACGGCTTGTTCCTCGAAGGATCGCAATGTGTTGGCCGTGGAACAACTTACTCATCGTTTAATCCCCCAATATGCCGATCGATTTGTGTTCGAGATAGCTCCTGAGGAGGATAGGGATTACTATTCGTTGGAAAGTAAGGACGGAAAAATCCACATTAGTGGGAATAACGCCAATTCGATGGCTGCCGGATTGAATTATTATTTGAAATATTATTGTCTGACGACTGTATCGTGGTATACCGATATTCCGGTCGAAATGCCCGATGTGTTGCCTATGGTGGAAAAACCGGTCGTCGTAGAAGCGAAAGTGGATAATCGCTTTTTCTTGAATTATTGTACTTACGGGTATTCCATGCCTTTTTGGAAATGGAAGGATTGGGAGCGTTTTATCGATTGGATGGCGTTGAACGGAGTGAATATGCCATTGGCTATAACCGGCCAAGAGATGGTATGGTATAAAGTGTGGAAAAAAATAGGGCTGACCGATGAAGAGATTCGTTCTTATTTTACGGGCCCGGTTTATTTGCCGTGGCATCGCATGGCGAATATCGATGGCTGGAACGGGCCGTTACCCATGCAATGGCTGGAATCTCAGGCCGAGTTGCAGAAAAAGATCTTGGCTCGTGAGCGTGAATTGAACATGACGCCGGTATTGCCCGCTTTTGCAGGTCATGTGCCGGCTGCCTTGAAACGGATTCACCCCGATGCCAATATTCAATATTTGGGGAAATGGGCGGGTTTCGGCGATTCGTATCGCTGTCATTTCTTGAATCCCGAAGAACCGCTTTTTGCAGAGATTCAAAAGAGTTTCTTGGAAGAACAGGAAAAGATGTTCGGGACAGACCATATTTATGGTGTGGACCCTTTTAACGAGGTGGATCCGCCGAGCTGGGAGCCCGAATATCTGGCACAGGTATCTTCGGATATGTATAAATCGTTGGTTGCTGTCGACCCCGATGCCGTGTGGTTGCAAATGACATGGATGTTTTATCACGATCGAAAATTGTGGACAGCACCTCGGGTGAAAGCTCTGTTGACCGGGGTTCCGTCCGATAAATTGGTTTTGTTGGATTATCATTGTGAAAATGTAGAGCTGTGGAAAAGTACGGAGAAATTTCATGGACAGCCTTATATCTGGTGTTATTTGGGAAATTTCGGAGGTAATACCACGTTGACCGGAAATGTAAAGGAGAGCGGTGACAGGCTCGATAACGCTTTGATAAACGGAGGAGACAACTTAAAAGGTATAGGTTCTACATTGGAAGGACTGGATATCAATCAGTTCCCTTATGAATATATCTTTGAGAAAGCGTGGACGATAGATGTGAATGGACAGGATTGGGTCGAGCGTTTGGCGGATAGGCACGTAGGAGCCGTTTCGGAATCGGCACGCGAGGCTTGGCAGATATTGTTTGAAGATGTTTTTGTACAAGTACCTCGTACATTAGGTATTTTGCCCGGATATCGGCCGAAATTGGGAGATAACTATAATAAACGGACCAGTAACGAGTATGATAACGCTACATTGCTGCGGGTGTGGGAGCTTTTATTGGAAGTTCCGTCTTGCGACAGAGATGCATTCGAGATAGATGTGATTATGACAGGCCGTCAACTTTTGGGTAATTATTTTTTGGACGTGAAAAAAGAATTTGACGGTTTTTATAAGAAACGGAATGTTCCCGGGTTGAAAGAAAAGGCTTCTGAAATGAGAGAGATACTGTCCGATTTGGAATTGTTGAATTCTTTCCACAACCGGGCATCGTTGGATAAATGGATTGAAGATGCCCGCAGTTTGGGCGATACCGAGGAATTGAAAAATTATTATGAGAAAAATGCTCGTAATTTAATAACTACATGGGGTGGTAGTTTGAACGATTATGCGAGTCGTACATGGGCCGGTCTTCTGAACGATTATTATGCCAAACGATGGGAAATTTATTTTGATGCTGTGATTGGTGCGGCGGAAAAAGGAATAGAGTTAAATAAAGATGAATTGAAGAGCCGGCTTGCGACTTTTGAACAAGAGTGGGTAGATAGTACTACTCCTATTCAGATACACAGGGAGGGTTCGTTGTTGGATACAGCTCGTCATTTGTTGGAAAAATACGGGCCGAGGATTGAGAAATCTCTCTAAGCCGATTTTCCTGTAATGCTATTCTACAAGGGGATACGACAATGCAGTCGTTATCCTCTTGTAGATTTTTTTTGTTAGGGAGCATTGTAGATGTCGATATACCAGAATCCGGTGTTCTGTTTCAGATCTTGACAAGGATATTCTTTATACGATACAGGGCCCAAGTGACAGGGAACGGGTTCTTTAAAGATAGGGCCATCAAAAACAAATGAATGATACTCTCCGTTTTCGCCACAGATATCGACGCCGTCGGGTAAATCGTTTATAAAATTATAGTCTATCATTCTGCCGACGAAAGTTTTGTCGAGTACACTACCGTCGACACAGGTGATTATGGCTTTGAAACCGGAGTCTATAAATTCATGTAATAGCTCTTGGGGTGAATTGTTCCATAAAGGAAAATCTGTTTTTAATCCTGCTTGTCTGCATTTTTCTTCTCTGCCGATTTTTAATTCCAGCAAATGAATATCGCCGAATAGGGCAGTGGAAATTTCCTGACTTTTGAATTTGTCTATGATTTCTTGTAAAGATATTTTGTATTTATCTTCTGAATATTCGGTATTTATATCACAGGTAACGAGCGGAATTCCTATGCTTTGAGATTGTGCTTTCAATAGGTCGAGGTTGGTTCCGTGCATGGGAATGCGGTTGTTCGTAGAGTCGATAACCGTAAGCAACGCTTTGATGTCGAATCTGTTTAACGCTCTGTATAGGGCCAAAGCCGAGTCCTTACCGCTGCTCCAATTAAAATATGCTTTTGTTTTCATGTTTGGAGTTTATTCAAAATGAACGCAACCAATCGGAAAGTTCATCATGAACGGCTTTTTTGAATCGGAACGACTCGTTATATCCCCAGCCGTGACCTCCTGTGGGATAAATATGCAATGAGACCGGTATTTGATATCGATGCAGGGCTTTGTAATAACGGAGGCTGTTTTCGACAGGGACAGCTCGGTCGTCATCGGAGAGGGCGATAAAAGCCCGTGGCGACTCTGCGTTGACGTGTTTCTCATTGGAATAGTAATCGATGAGTGCTTTGCTCGGATTCTTCCCGATGAGATTTTCTCTCGACCCGCTGTGAGTTATCGTTTCGTCCATAGAGATTACCGGATAAACGAGTATTTGGAAAGCTGGCCGTAATTCTGCCGGATAGTGGGTCGCGAAAGTGGAAGCCAAGTGTCCACCGGCGGAAAAGCCCATAATTCCTATGTCATCAGGGTTTATCTTCCATTCGGCAGCATGGGATTTTATGACCCGCATGGCCTCGCAAACATCGGACATGGGGACTTTGTGGTTTCCGTGCGGCATGCGGTATTTGAGGACAATGAGGGCGATACCTTGATGTTTGAAGTAGTCGGCATAGGCATATCCTTCGTGGTCGTAGGCCAGAAGGGCATATCCTCCTCCCGGGCACATGATGACGGCTCGTCCTGTATTTTTCCCTTCGGGTAAAAAGACTTTGATCGAGGGTTGATAGATTCTGACGTTTTCGTCGTATGCTTTTCCTTCATCGTTGTTCTTTTCTAACGGCCCGTTTTCCCATAAAGCTATGTCGATGGGGCGGTTGTTTTCTGCGTAAATGTCGGTACAAGTCATAGAAGCTGCAAGAACTATAAAAATAAGACTTTTGAATTTCATGTGTATTGTTTTTAGGTGAAATATTTTGCTGAATGTCGTGCATGAGGGAACTGTGGCGGTTTATCGGGGCTGAGCCGTGGCTTGCCTGTTTCCTCGGTTTATTGCAAAGATAATTCTTTATTGTGTGAACGGAAAAAGACGGAGAAATAAAAGTCGTATGAAAAATCTTTATTGTGGAAACAATTTGTACTTTTGCGCCCGAAATAACAGCAAGGGAATGAAAGAAAAATTAAAAGGCCATTCGGCTATGTTCACGGCAAATTTCTTATGGGGAATTATGTCGCCTATTTCCAAAGCAATCTTTTTGACCGGAACGATTTCGGCGTTTTCGCTAACCAACATGCGTATGGCTGGGGCGGCGATTCTTTTTTGGATTGCTTCTTTGTTTATGCCTCGGGAGCCGGTTACTAAACGAGATTTGCTTTTGCTTTTCGTAGCATCTTTGTTCGGGATAACATTGAATCAGGGTTTCTTTGTGTTGGGATTGTCTTATACGACGCCGATAGATGCTTCGGTTGTCGCTTCTTTGGCTCCTATTATTACCATGATATTGGCTGCATTTATCCAGAAAGAGCCTATGACCGGCAAGAAGGTTGTGGGTGTATTTATGGGGCTTTCGGGTGCTTTAATGCTTATTTTGAACGGTGCGGGTACTGTTTCGGAAGGGCTTTCGGGTGGCCGGGTTGTGGGAGACTTGTTTTGTTTGGTCGCTGAAATTAGTTTTGCTATTTATTATGTGGCTTTCAAGGGTTTGATAAGCCGGTATACACCTGTGACTTTGATGAAGTGGATGTTCTTGTTTTCTGCGATTTGCTGTTTGCCGCTCGGGGGAAACGATTTGTTGAGCATCCCATATTCCGATCTTAGCGGCACGATTTATCTCGATTTGTTTTTTGTCGTATTCGGTGCTACATTTTTATCTTATATGTTGGTTTCTATCGGACAAAAACGTTTGAGACCGACTATTTTAAGCATGTATAATTATACCCAGCC
>ULVW01022440.1_pt1 | contig 48162 bp, 32 predicted proteins | sample 1959801 | NCBI WGS metagenome assembly ULVW01 (sample SAMEA4835796, study PRJEB28245) | human gut metagenome | biome: gut microbiome; material: fecal sample | place: Denmark | collected 2008
ACACTTAATTAAATTGTAAGAGGTTTCTAAGTCGTTGCTCAGAGCAAATGGTTTTATCGTTGACTATGGGGGAACCCCGGAAGAAAGGGCGATTCACATGAATCAAAGAAAAAAAGCCATGATGGCTGTCGCTGTGGGATTGGGGATGTCTGTATCCGCTGCCTTCTCGGCATCGGCCAGCGCAGCACCTGTCATGGATGTCTCTTCTGTTTCGATTGAAGGGAATCAGCATTGGAGCGAGGGCATGATCCGCCGCATGGTGCCGTCCCTGAACAAATCGCAGATCGACGTTGCGGAATTATCCAAAGAACTGCAGCTCGTCAATGACACGAATGCGGCAAAGCTTGACGCAGACTTCCAGCACCAGGCAGATGGCACGTACCATCTGAGTCTTTCGGTCAAGGAGCAGAAGGCTGAGCACGTATCGGTCAATGTCAATAACTCGGGTGATGACTACACGGGCGATTGGCGCATGAGCACGTCGTACACGAATGCGAACCTGACGGGCCGAGCCGATGCACTCGGCGTCGCCTATGTCACTTCGCCGGGCCATTGGGAAGATGTCAAGCAGGCAGCCGTCCTCTACCGCGCCCTGCTGCCGCAGCACGGTGACAGCGCGTACTTCACTTATAGCTACTCGGATGTCGACCTCGGCCAGATCGCGAACTTCGGCGGCCTCGGCATCAGCGCAACGGGCCGCGGCCATGCGGTCGGCGCGCATTACCAGCACAACTTCAAGTACACGCAGGCGCGCAAGAACTTCATGGACGTCGGACTTGACTACAAGCACTACAACAATGCCCAGGATTACCGCTATGCAGGCCAGAACCTCCTGCATGACGGCGTGGACTTCGAGGTCACGACGGCATCGGCATCGTATGTCGATATCCTGCGCCGCAACCGCGACTTCTTCGCCTGGAGCCTCGGCTACACGGGCAACATCAACGGCAACCAGGATAAGTTCAACGAATACCGCTATGGCAGCGACAAGCAGTTCAACCTGATCAAGGCCAGCTTCAACTACCAGTACCGCATGCCGTCCGACTGGATCTTCGGCCTGCGCATGAACGGCCAGTACACGAAGGACAATGTCGTGACGACGGAACAGCTCGGTGCAGGCGGCATGACGAGCATCCGCGGCTTCAAGGAGCGCGTCGCGAGCGCCGACAAGGGCTACGTCGGCAGCTTCGAGATCTACACGCCGGAATTTGCAAAGCACCAGCGCTTCGTGCTCTTTAACGACTTCGGCCGCCTCGTCAACAACAACAGCTACAACGGCGAGCTCACGAGCGAGAACCTTGCCAGCTGCGGTCTCGGCTACAACTACTACGACAAGGACAACGGCTGGTTCGACACGCTGAGCTATGCCAAGATCTACGACGACCTCGACAGCTACCAGAGCCATGCCCATCATCCATGGCAGGTCAGCCTGACGAAACAGTTCTAAGGGGGAGTGAACAACATGAAATGGAGTTTCAATCATAAATCGCGAAAAGCCTTCCTGACCGCGGCCATCTGCCTCGCTCTTTCGCAAAGCGTCTTCGCCATGCCGACGGGCGGCAAAGTCGTGGTTGGTACTGATACTGTCACGGGTATCGCCACCAATGGCAAGGTTGCCAGTGGCGGCACGATCAACGTCAACAGCAACGCCCTGATTGACTGGGAGACATTCAACATCGCCAAGGGTGAGACCCTGAATTTCACCTTCGGTCAGGACTACCTCAATGTCATCAACCATGTCACCGGCTCCGAGATGTCAAAGCTGCTCGGCACGCTGAACGCAAAGAACGGCAATGTCTACCTGATCAACCCGAACGGCATCCTCGTTGGCAGCGGTGCGCGCATCGATGCGGGCTCCCTCATCCTGTCGACGCTGAATGCTACAGATGAACAGCTGACAAGTGCCCTCAAAGATGGTCTTACGAACCTTGATTTGACAAGCAACGCTGGCAGCAAGGGCATCACCATCGAGAGTGGCGCGAACATCCAGGTAGGTCCTTTCCTCGGCCTGCTCGGCAACAAGGTCCAGATTGCAGATAATGTCACGATCAGCGATGCACCGTATGATAAGAATGAGACCACCTTGGTTGTTGCAGCTGCCGATAAGGCAAGCTTGGTCCTTACAGGCGGTGGAGCAGAAGATATTGCTTCTGTGACGACGGGAAAAGACAATACGGTAACGATTGGTAAAGCTGACTTCAATATCAACAACAATTTCACGGATTCTTATTTCCTTGGCAATGCGATCAGCATGAAGGGGACGAAACTGAATATCAATTCAAGAGACCAGGGAAATTCGAGCACGGCGCTGGATATCATAGCTGCGGATAGCTATAAGATGGGGAAGGACGATGCAGTCAGCCTGACCATGACCCCGGCAAATCGCCTTGACCTTGATGATGTGAAGGCATCGGCCGACTCCATGCATGTAATCGGCGGCCAGACCGCCATCAATCAGTCTGACTTGACGCTGACGAAGACGACGGATGAAGTCAAGGAAGGCACACTCATGCCTTACATGAAAGTCGCTGCCTTGAATGGCAAGGATGTTATTCTCAACGATCTTGAGGACATTCCACAGAATATAGCGAATACCGATGGGGCAAAACTGACCATCAAGGATTCCAACCTGACCTCAAACGAGAACATCGCTCTCTGGGGCGGTTCGGTCGAACTGACGAATACGAACCTCAAGACGCTCGAAGAGACAAATGACAAGAACAACAACATCGACATTGATGCGTTTACAACTCTTGATGACAATGGGGGAACGACGGAGTCGTTCAATACGGTCAAGGTTACAGGTGGCAGCATAGAATCCGGCGGTGATATCAGTGTACAGGGCTCTAATATCGCCGTAGAGGGAGCTAGCCTTACACTTGATGGTCTCAAGAAATCTGAAGAAGATGATAAGGGAATTTTCCTTATGGCAGGCAAAAAGTTTACGTTCACCGACAATGATGAAAACTTGGAGAACAACACGGATGCCAATGCCATCTCCGTCAAGAACACGACGATGAGCACGAATAAGGCCATGGCCCTCATCGGCGGCAAAGTCGATGTGACAGATGGCTCGAACCTGACGGCAGGTGACTTGGAAATCACTGCAGGCAGCAGCTACAAGAATGAAGGCAACGACATCGAGGGTACGGATACGACGAATCTTACCGTCAGCGATTCGACACTTCACTCGAATGAGGACGCAACGCTTGTCGGCTCCAACATTAACCTCGCCAATACGAAACTCGAAGTAGGCACGCCGACGGATCATGAATATGGCTCGAATGGCGTCGTTCGCATCGCAGCGGCCAAGAATGTGAAGTTGTATGATGAAAATGATAAGGGCTTTGGCATTGAGTCTGCCAACAATACAGGAAATCTCTCCTTGAACAATGTGACGATGAATGCAATCGGTAAGGTCGATGCCTACGGCAAGACGATTGATATCAAGGATTCAAACCTCACTGGCAATAGTACGATAGCATTCCAAGCAGGAAATGCTACTGAAGATGGTATCAATAGCACGGCAGAGAATACTATCAATCTTGCGAATACGACAGTGAACACGAATGATGCCGGTCTTGCGCTCATCGGTGGCAAGGTCAATGTGACAGATGGCTCGAATCTGTCGGCGGGAGACCTTGAGATCACTGCAGGCAGTGCTTATACAGATAATGGCGATACCATCAAAGGCACAGATGCGACGAACATTTCCGTGAACGATTCAACCATTCATGCCAATCGGGATGTCAAACTCACGGGCTCCAATATTGACCTCACGAAGACGAAAATCGATGCAGGGACAGCCAACGATTCTGACAATGTTGGAAATGGTGTCGTTCGTATCGTAGCTGGCAAGAATGTAACCATGGTCACGAAGGATGCAAATGGTCATATTGAGGGCGAAAAAAACTTTGATGAGAAGAATAGTGCCGTTTTCCTCAATGAAGTAAGCAACACCGGTAATCTTAAGATGGATGGAGTCACTGTTACAGCTCAGGGGGATGTCACAGCCTATGGCAATAACGTTACGGTTAATGCCTCTGACATAAAGACACAAAATAGCACTGGCAAGGAAAATGATTTGTCGTTGAATGCCCTGAATCATTATGAGAGCAAAGACGGCTCAGATGATACTTGGGAAGCTGCCAAGGATAATACCTTGACGGTTACCGACTCGAAGCTGACAAATAACGATATGGTGGAGCTAGTTGGTGGCAATGTGTCACTGGACAAGGCAGAGATTACGGCGAGAGATGCTTCTGTGGCTGCTCGTTCCGGTTATAAATCTGTCAAGGTAGATGAAAATAATGATACGGTAGCGATTCGCCATGATGCCGTAGATGGTATGAATGTCTCCATCAAGGATTCTAAGATTACGAGTCAATCTGGTTTGGGGATTACAGGCCATGATGTGACGATTGATGGCAAGACGAACCTTTCGGCAAAGGATTTCTTAGCTGTTGGTACGGGCTCAGCTGTTACGACAGACTTTGAGAAGAAGACGGTCACCACTCCTGATGGTAAAGCTGTCAAGGTCAGCAAAGATACGACATTTGAGTCGGATCATAAAGTCATAGTGCCGGGAACAGAAGTGATTGATAACACGAAACCGAGCGACCCGGGCACGCAGCCGACTGCCCCAGGCACGAAGCCGAGCGACCCAGGCACGCAGCCGAGCGACCCAGGCACGAAGCCGAGCGACCCAGGTACGCAGCCAAGCGACCCAGGCACGCAGCCGACTGACCCAGGCACGAAGCCGACTGAGCCAGATCAGCCGACCAAGCCGGATAAGCCGATCGTGACGCCGGACCCGAAGCCTGCTGTTGATGTCGAGAAGAACATCGAGCAGGGCAAGCAGGACATGACGAAGGCTCTGGCCGACAATCAGGACAATGCTTCGGCAGCCGTCAAGCAGCAGGCTGAGAAACTCAGCGACAGCAAGATGACGGATGAGGAGAAGGCTGCACAGGTCAAGGGCTATGCGGAAGCCATCGAGAATAGCCAGGCAAGTGCAGAGGAGAAGCAGGCACTCGTCAAGGATACGGTCAAGAGCTTTGAGCCGACCCAGCAGTCGAGCCTTGAAGCACAGAATAAGCAGGATGAAGCTGCACAGAACAACAACGCGCAGACGGTCATCCCGGACGTGACGGTCAAGAACGTTGCCCCGGCAGAGCATGAAGGTGCTGCTGCTACGGTTACAGTTGACGGCACGGTTGTCAGCGAGTAATCCCGACTGCATAAATACAGAAAAAGAGCTATGGTACATGCCATGGCTCTTTTTGATTGCAAAAGGCATCTGTATGCTTATAATATAATATCTTTTTCTGCACGAAAAGATATTATATTTATTGACACGACAATCGTGATTCCGTATAATAGAGGCATAGTTGCGTCGGAATCATGCAGAATGGCTTGTCTGCTCGACATCATAGGGGGTTGATGGATTTGTATCCAATGAAATTACAGGCACCGCTCAAGGACTACATCTGGGGCGGCACGAAGCTCAAGACGGATTACGGCAAGAAGACGGACCTCGAGAAGGTCTCGGAGTCGTGGGAACTCGCCTGCCACAAGGATGGCATGAGCATCATCGAGAATGGTCCGGAGGCGGGCCGCACGCTCAAGTCATATCTCGATGAGGCGGGCCCCGCTGTCCTCGGCGAGCACGCGAAGAAGTTCCCGTACTTCCCGCTGCTCATCAAGCTCATCGATGCGAAGGACAACCTCTCGGTGCAGGTCCATCCGGACAACGATTACGCGATGCGCGTCGAGGGGGAGTACGGCAAGACGGAGATGTGGTACATCGTCGACTGCGAGCCGGGCGCCACGCTGATCTATGGCTTCAAGCACGCCGTCTCGAAGGAGGAATTCGAGAAGCGCATCGCCGATAACACGCTGCTCGAGGTCTGCAACCAGATACCCGTTCACAAGGGGGATGTCTTTTTCATCGCCTCGGGCACGCTGCACGCCATCGGCAAGGGCATCATCATCTGCGAGATTCAGCAGAATTCCAACACGACGTACCGCGTCTACGACTACGGCCGCCTCGGCAAGGACGGCAAGCCGCGTGAGCTCCACGTCAAGAAGGCCATCGACGTCACGAACCTCGAGCCGGTCAAGGAGCGCCCGCATCTCGATGCACCCATCGATATCTTTGCGGATACTGAGGCCCGCCTGCTCGCATCGTGCGAGTACTTCACGGTCTATGAGCTCGAGATTGACGGCACGAGCCATCTGACGGCTGGCAAGGATTCGTTCCAGAGCTTCACCGTGCTTGACGGCAGCGTGCAGCTGCAGGCCAGTGATGCGGAGCTGACCTTCAAGAAGGGGGAGACTTCTTTCCTGCCTGCTGGCCTCGGTGCCTACACGCTGATGGGCAAGGCACGCCTGGTCCTCAGCAAGATATAAAATAGGATTCGCTTTTGGGACACTTTTTCCGCAGTGAAAAGGTGTCTTTTATATAATTTGTTATAAATACAAAAGATATATTTTATAGTTGACATTAGTTAGATGCTCTATTATAATAATAAATACGATGAAACAGAAAAAGTGTTTATTGAGAGGATGTTGAGTATGGCAATTCTAGCTTTTGACGTCGGTGGCAGCAGCGTGAAGTACGCTGTCGTGCAGGAAGATGGAACGGTTGAGGATAAAGGCTCGTTCAAGACGCCATCTGACCTCGAGGGATTCTACGAGGGGCTCAGGCAGACGAAGGCGAAGCTCGAAAAGGGGCATGCTTTCAGCGGCGCAGCCTTCTCCATGCCCGGTGCAGTGGACGATGCCCGTGGCGTCATCGGTGGTTCGAGCGCTATCCCGTACATCCATGACTTTGACATCAAGTCAGCGATGGCAGATGTGCTCGGATTGCCCGTCGCGATGGAGAACGATGCGAACTGCGCGGCGCTCGGCGAGACTTGGATTGGCATCGCCAAGGACTGCAAGGATGTCGCGTTTTTCGTCATCGGCAGTGGCGTCGGCGGCGCCATCGTCAAGGATGGCCGCGTTCACCACGGCGCGCATCTCCACGGCGGTGAATTCGGCTACATGGTCGGCGACGATGGTGCCACAATCCTCAGCACCGCTGGCTCGACAGAGAATATCGCGCGTCTCTGCGAGCGACTGAAAGGTCTTCCAGACCACAGTCTCGATGGGCGCAAGGTCTTTGCACTGGCCGGAGAGGGTGATGCGGAGGCGGCAAAGGCTGTCAAGCAGATGATAGAGTCTCTGGCACGCGCCATCTACAACATCCAGTACTCGTACGATCCGGAATGCTTCGTCATCGGCGGCGGCATCAGTGCCCGCGAGGACTTCGTTCCTGCCATCCAGGAAGCAATCGATGCGATCTTGGAGCGCGTTAAGGTCGCCAGAATCCGCCCCGACGTCCGCACGGCTGAGTTCGGCAACGATGCGAACCTCATCGGCGCGGTGCGCCACTTCCTGCAGACGAAATGACCTTAGGGGGGGTGGATGCCCCATAGCGGCTCCTCATTTTGAGGGGCCGCTGTTTTATATCTTTTTCTTGATAAAATAATAAATATGTTATATAATAAAAAGTAAAAGACATGATTTATTGTAGAGGAATATGTGTTATGGTAAAATACCAAGAAATAGCAAATGAGTTGCGCAATCAGATTCAGGAGGGTGTCTATAAGGCAGGGGAACAGCTTGCGTTGGAGCGCGAGATGTGTGAGCAGTACGGCGTCAGCCGCATTACGATCAAGAAGGCTGTTGACCAGCTCGTCAAGGATGGCCTCGTCGTCAAGCGGCGCGGCTCGGGTACCTTCGTCAAGAGCCTCGCGAACGAGGACGTCCACGACATCAGCATGGCCAATCAGTTCTCGGGCTTCTCGAAGGTGTTCGAGGGGCATAAGGTCTCGACGAAGGTCGTGCGCTTCGACATCATCCACCCGACGGCGGAGGTCGCGGAGAAGCTCAACATCACGACGGATGATTTCGTCTATGACATCGTGCGCCTGCGCCAGGTGGACGGCAGCCCGGTCGTCATCGAGTACACGAACATGCCGATTGAGCTGATCCCGGGCATCAAGCGCGAGGTGCTTGAGAAGTCGATCTACCGCTACATCGAAGAGCAGCTCCACTTCAAGATCCAGTCGGCGCATCGCTTCATCCGCGCCCTGCTGCCGACGCCCGAGGAGGAGGAACTGCTGCAGATTGAGCACGGCACGATGCCAATCCTCGAGGTCGAGCAGGTTGCTTTCCTCGACGATGGGCGTGCTTTCGAATATGCCAAGGCGCATCATCGCGGCGACAAGCAGGTATTTCGTGTCGTGAGCATTCGCTGATGCAAGAAGACCTCAGATCTATGGATCTGAGGTCTTCTTGTTTATCGTCATTGTGATGCTGATGTGTCAGCCTGTCCGGTGCCGTCGTCATCCGTATCCTCTTCGGGGATGGCGAGGTAGTCGCGGATGGCCGCAATCTCATCGGCGATGAAGAGGGCGGGCGGCGATTCGCGGATCATGACGGCCTGCAGCATGTGGCTCTGCTCTTCCTGGTCATCGGTGCTGAGGTTGGCCGGGTCGGCTGCCGCGCGTGTCAGAGCAATCGCGCGGTGCTGCGCGTCAGCGTAGGCATGTGCCTTGCGCACGAGCTCGATGGACTGGTCGTAGCAGAAGTCGTTGAGCGCGAGCGGCGGCGTGCGCCCCGCGATGCGCGTGTCGAGTGCCTGGCTGTCCTTCTCGAGCTGCGCGAGGCGCAGGTAGGCCGTCTGGATGCTGATGATGTCGGCTTTGAAGTCCGCGAGTATCTTATGGTAGCGCTGCCAGTTGCGGTCGAGGTCCTCGAGGTCTTTCTGGTAGTCCTGATACCAGACGGCGAAGACCTGCTGCTGCTGCTGGCGCTCCTCGCGCACTTCCTGGCTGACGACAGCGTCGCTGTTGCGATGCGGCGTGGGCCATAGGAAGAAGACGATGGCGCTGGCTGCACAGAGCACGAGAAAGAAGGCGCAGAAGACCTTGCGGCTGGGGATGTAGCGGTAGAGCAGGGCGAGCAGTACGACTGCGACGGCCGCCCCGATGTAGATGAGCATGTTCCCACCTCCGGAAATTCATGTTTTGATCTTATACTATCTCATATATAATGCTATTCTAGCAAATGCGTGCTGGAAAGACAATGGCGCAGTCTTGCAGGGGACGGGGGAACGCGCTATACTGAGGTCATTGAGGTCATTTTAAGGATGTGATAGTTTGAAACAAAAGTTTTGGAAAAATTTCTGGCATCTGTTCCGCGGATACTGGAATTCAGAAGAGAAGTGGAAAGCGAGGGGGCTCTTGGCCTTTGTCATCGGTCTGAACTTCGCGTCGGTCTACCTGCTCGTCCGACTCAACAGCTGGTACAACGTCTTCTACAATGCCCTGCAGCAGTATCAGGCCGAGTCGTTCTGGCCTCTCATCGGCGAGTTCACGGGGCTGGCCTTCCTCTACATCATCCTCGCGGTCTACGCGATTTACCTGCGCCAGATGCTCCAGATCAAATGGCGGACCTGGATGACGAACCGCTATCTCGACGGCTGGATGAAGGACCAGGTCTACTACCGCCTGCAGGTCCTGCGCAGCGACACGGATAACCCGGACCAGCGAATCAGCGAGGACATCAACCAGTTCGTCTCGCTGACGCTGCAGCTGCTCATCGGCATCCTCAAGCAGCTCACGACGCTCGGCGCTTTCGGCGTCGTGCTCTGGAATCTCTCGGGTGCCTTCACCGTGCCAATCGGCGGCCACGAGTTCGTCATCTACGGTTACATGTTCTGGTTCTCGCTGCTCTACTCGGTGCTCGGCACGATCGGCGTCCACTTCGTCGGCCGCAAGCTCATCGGGCTTAACTTCGACCAACAGCGCTACGAAGCCGACTTCCGTTTCAACATGATGCGTGTGCGAGAGAACAGTGAGAGCATCGCTTTCTACCGCGGCGAGCAGCCGGAGTCCGTCGGCTTTGCCGAGCGCTTCGCGAAGGTCATCAAGAATTACTGGCAGCTCATGCGCCGGACGAAGATCCTGAACTTCTACGTCAATGGCTACGGCCAGCTGGCCATCATCGTGCCGCTCGTCATGGCGGCGCCGCAGTACTTCGCCGGTGCCATGACGCTCGGCGGCCTCATGCAGACGTCGTCGGCCTTCGGCCGCGTACAGGATGCGCTGTCGTACTTCGTCTCAGTCTACGATACGATCGCACAGCTCGCCGCAGTTATCCGCCGTCTCTCGGGCTTCACGGCCCATATGGAGGGTGCGTCCGACATCAAGAGCGAGGTCGTGCGCGAAAAGGCCGCCGACGATGCGCTCGTCGTGCGCGACTTCGATGTCAAGCTGCCCGACGGCCGCGTGCTGCTCTCGGACTGCAACCTGACCATCAAAGAAGGCGAGCGCCTCTTGATCACGGGTGCTTCTGGCTGCGGCAAGAGCACGCTCTTGCGCACTATGGCGGGCATCTGGCCGTACGGCAGCGGCGAGATTGAGATTCCGGAGAAGAGCCGCATCCTCTTCCTGCCGCAACGCCCGTACCTGCCGCTCGGCAGCCTGCGCCGCGCACTCTACTACCCGCTGAGCGCTTCGGGTCCCGAGGAGAACCTCAAGGATGTCCTGCGCAAGGTCGGTCTCGGGGATTTCATCCCGCGCCTCGACGACATCGACGACTGGAGCCGCATCCTCTCGCTCGGCGAGCAGCAGCGCCTTGCCTTTGCCCGCGTCCTGCTCGTCAAGCCGGACTGGGTCTTCCTCGATGAGGCGACCTCGGCCCTCGACGAACCGCGCGAGCAGGAGATGTATGAGCTCATGCGCAGGGAACTGCCGCATACCGGCATCATCAGCGTTGGCCATCGCTCGACGCTCTTTAGCCAACACGAAGAAGAACTCCACCTCACAGGTGACGGCAGCTGGCAGTGCCGTCCAGTCACGGCATGATGTTTTTGAACGGTTGAATCATATCGTTTCTTTATCGGTCAAGTCATTTCGACTTGACCGATTTTTTTGTTTTTTAGTTGTTTTATCATAGATTCTACTAATAAAGTTGCTATAAACGATAAATAAAACATCAAATAAACCATGAAACACAAATAAATACAGAATAAAACATAAAAAAGAAGATTTTTATGTTGACTTTTGAGAGGTAGTGCGCTATGATAATACTGCAAGAACAAAGAGTAACAAACAAAAATAAAGAATTTACCACAGATGTCATGTATGTGATGGATTCGGAAGGGATGAGAAAATGGCAGAAATAACATACTATCTGGCCGTCGATATCGGCGCGTCGAGCGGCCGCCACATTCTCGGCTGGATGGATAAGGGGAAAATCCGCATGGAGGAGATCTACCGCTTCGAGAATAAACTGGAGAAGCGCAATGGTCATCTGTGCTGGGATCTCGATCATCTTTTCCATGAGGTCGTGGAGGGGCTGCGCAAGTGTGAGGAGCTCGACCGCATCCCCGAGAGTGTCGGCATCGACACCTGGGGCGTCGACTTCGTCCTGCTCGATGCCAACGGCAACGTGCTCGGCAATACTGTCGCCTACCGCGACGGCCGCACGAAGGGCATGGATGAGGAGGTCTACAAGGTCATCTCAGAGTCGGAGCTCTACGGGCGCAACGGCATCCAGAAGCAGCTCTTCAATTCGATCTACCAGCTGATGGCCATCAAGAAAGAGACACCGCAGCTCTTGGAGCGCGCCGACCGCTTCCTGATGATCCCGGAATACCTCAACTACCGCCTGACGGGCGTGGCGATGAACGAGTACACGAATGCGACGACAACGCAGCTCGTCAACGCCAAGACGCAGGACTGGGATTTCGAGCTCATGGAGATGCTGGACCTGCCGACGAAGATCTTCGGCGAGCTCAACATGCCGAAGACAGTCGTCGGACCGCTCTCGAGCGAGATGGCCGCGCGCGTCGGCTTCCAGACGACGGTGGTCCTGCCCGCGACGCACGATACGGGCTCGGCAGTCATGGCGGTGCCGACGAATTCGGATGACAGCATCTACCTGAGCTCCGGCACGTGGTCGCTCATGGGCATCGAGCGGCTGATCCCGGACTGCACGGAACTGAGCCGCAAGCACAACTTCACGAATGAAGGCGGCTACCATCATCGCTACCGCTACCTCAAGAACATCATGGGCATGTGGATGATGCAGAACCTCCGCCGCGAGTTCAAGCACAAGTACACGTTCGAGGAACTCTATGAGCTGGCCTACATCGGCCGCTACTTCACTTCGACGGTCGATGTCAATGACGACATGTTCCTTGCGCCGGAGAGCATGATCAAGGCCCTGCAGGACTACTGCGAGCAGACCGGGCAGGAGAAACCGGAAACGGAGTGCGAGCTGCTCTATTGCGTCTACCGCAGCCTGGCGCAGTGCTATGCGAAGACGGTCGCTGAGATCGAGGCGGTCACGGGCCGCAAGTACGACACCATCCATGTGGTCGGCGGCGGCTGTCAGGACAGATTCCTCGACCGCCTACTCGTCGATGTGACGGGCAAGGAAGTCTATGCAGGCCCAATCGAGGCGACGGCCATCGGCAACATCATGGCACAGATGCTGCGCGACCATGCCTTTGAAGATCTCAAAGAAGCGCGTCAGGTCGTCGCGAAATCGTTCGATGTCAAGCGCATTGCCAGCGAGCACGAATGAAAGATATCAAATATATATCTACAATATTCAGAATAAAATCAATGGAATGAATGAACAGGAGGTTTTTCTCATGTCGAGATTTGAAGAAGCAAAAGAAGCGTATGCAGGTGTTGGTGTGGATGTGGAAGCGGCTCTGAAGCAGCTGCAGCAGGTGCGCATCTCGATGCACTGCTGGCAGGGCGACGATGTCCTGGGTTTTGACTCGGACACGCTGACGGGCGGTATCGCCACGACGGGCAACTACCCGGGCCGCGCCCGTAATCCGGAAGAGCTCATGGCCGACATCCACAAGGCCTACACACTGATTCCGGGCAAGCACAAGCTCAACCTTCACGCATCGTACCGCATCACGGACGAGAAGGTCGACCGCGATAAGATCGAGCCGAAGCACTTCAAGGCCTGGGTCGATTTCGCGAAGGAAGAGGGCATCGGCCTCGACTTCAATCCGACGTTCTTCAGCCACAAGAATGTCAAGGACAACATGACGCTCTCGAGCCCGGACAAGGCCATCCGCGATTTCTGGATTGAGCACGGCAAGGCTTGCCGCAAGATTGCCAACTACTTCGGTGAGGAGCTCGGCATCACGGCACTCGACAACATCTGGATCCCGGATGGCACGAAGGATGTGCCGGCTGACCGCATCGGACCGCGCGCCCGCCTCAAGGAAGCACTCGATGAGATCCTCTCTGTCAAGTACGACCGCAAGAATGTCGCAGATGCTGTCGAAGGCAAGGTCTTCGGCATCGGCGTTGAGTCCTACACGGTCGGTTCGCATGAGTTCTACATGAATTACGCCGCAAAGAACGGTCTTATGTGCCTGCTCGATACGGGCCATTACCATCCGACGGAGGTCGTCTCCGATAAGATCTCTTCGATGCTGCTCTTCAACGACAGCCTCGCGCTGCATGTCAGCCGCCCGGTCCGCTGGGACAGCGACCACGTCATCAAGCTCGACGATGAGCTCAAGGAACTCGCGACGGAGCTCGTGCGCTGCGATGCCCTCGACAAGGTATTCATTGGCCTCGACTTCTTCGATGCCAGCATCAACCGCCTCGCTGCCTGGGTCATCGGCATGCGCAACATGCAGAAGGCCCTGCTCTACGGCCTGCTGACGCCGAACAAGGAACTCAAGGCCGCACAGGATGCAGCCGACTTCACGAAAGTCCTGCAGGGCCTCGAGGAGATCAAGACGCTGCCGTTCGGTGATGTCTGGGCCGAGTTCTGCCAGCGCAATGAGGTACCGGTCGATGGCAAGTGGTACCCGATCGTCAAGGAATACGAGAAAGACGTCCAGTTCAAGAGATAAGAGATAAGTGAGGTAATCATCATGGATATCCAGGATTCTAAGTTCATGGAGGGCTTCAAGCGCCTGACGGCCGATGCTTTCAAGAAGGGCTGGCATGAGCGCAACGGCGGCAACCTGACGTATCGCGTCAAGCCCGAAGAGGTCGAAGCTGTCAAGGAGTCGCTGCACGAGGTCAAGGAGTGGCAGCCAATCGGCAATACGGTGCCAGGCCTTGCGGGCGAGTACTTCCTCGTCACGGGCAGCGGCAAGTACATGCGCAATGTCGCGCTGGCGCCGGAAGAGAATGTCGCCCTGATCAAGATCGATGAGACGGGCGAGCAGTACGGTATCGTCTGGGGCCTCGTCAATGGCGGCCGCCCGACGAGCGAACTGCCGACGCATCTCGCGGCGCATGAGCTCAAGAAAAAGATGACGGACGGCAAGAACCGCATCATCTATCATGCACATCCGACGAACCTCATCGCGCTGACCTTCGTGCTGCCGCTCAAGGATAAGGAATTCACGCGCGAGCTCTGGGAGATGGCGACGGAAGACCCCGTCATCTTCCCGGAGGGCATCGGCGTCGTCCCGTGGATGGTGCCGGGCGGCAAGGAGATTGCCGACGCCTCAGTCAAGCTCATGGAGAAGTACCGCGTCGTCGTCTGGGCGCATCACGGCCTGTTCGTCTGCGGTGACGACTTCGACGAGGCCTTCGGCCTCATGGACACGGTTGAGAAGGCGTCGGAGATCTGCGTCAAGGTGCTCTCGATGGGCGGCAAGAAGCAGACCATCCCGCGCGAAGGCTTCATCCAGCTGGCCAAGGATTTCCATATCGACCTCAATACCGATCTCTTGGATTGATGTGAGGCTGTTTGATGTTGTTTTGAAAGGACTGAAGAAGCATGACAATGCAGGAACCATCTCCTTGGAAAAAGACTATTCTTGCGGCCATGACAAGTTATATTGACGCAGGTTCCATCGTCGCCGGCGCCGCGGGTCTTTCTCTGTGGCAGGCATATCTCGGCATGAGCGGGTTCCAGATGGGCCTTCTGGCTGCACTTTCCTCCAATGCCGCTTCGGCGGCAGTCGGCGCCCTGATCGGCGGCCGGATCTGCGATAAGTATGGCCGTAAATTCGTTTATACGTACGATCTCCTGATCTACATCGTCGGCATGCTGCTCATAGTCTTTGGCGTGAACTACCCGATGCTCTTGGGCGGCTACATCATCGTCGGCCTCGGCGTCGGTGCCGATGTCGTTGCCTCTTGGACGCTGATTGCCGAAGAGGCACCGGCGAAGGACAGGGCCAAGCACTGCGGTTCGGCTCAGTTTGCATGGGCGCTCGGACCGGCGGTGGTCCTCCTGATGTCGGCCTGGCTCAATACCTATGGCCTTTTAGGCAACCGCATCGTATTCGCCCATCTGATCATCATCGCCGCCTGGGTCTGGTATCAGCGTCTTAAGATGCCGGAGTCGAAGGATTGGCGCGCAGCGAAGGAAGAGGAAGAGCGCCTGATCCGCGAAGGTAAGGTCGAGAAAGTCTCCTATGCGACGCTGCTGTCCGGCATCAACCTCAAGACGGTCCTGTTCCTCTGCGGTGTCTACACTATCTGGAATCTCTGCGCGAGCACATGGGGGTTCTTCATGCCGTACATCTTTGAGAATGTCGGCAAGCTCTCGAACAGCGTCTCGCAGCTCATGAGTGTAGGCTCATTCGTCATCTCGTTCCTCTCGACGTTCTTCATTTTCATGCAACTCGGCGACCGTGTGAGTCGCCGTCTGCTCTACGGCATCATCGGCGGTATCTACGTCATCGCTTGGTTTGTCTGGACATTGCCAGCCGATATGCTCAGCATGTGGATGCTCATCATGTTTGTCGTCTTTGCCGGTGTCAACAACGGCTCTGGCCAGCAGGCGTTCTACCAGCTCTGGTGCTCTGAACTGTTCCCGACGAAGTACCGCGCGACAGCGCAGGGCCTCACGTTCTTCATCACGCGCATCCTCGCTGCTATCTGGGGCTTCAGCGTCCCGATGATCATGGAGTCGTTCGGTTTCCGCTACGCAGCAATGCTGATCGTGGCATTCGCCGCCATCAGCTGGCTGGTCGGTACGATCGGCGCACCGAAGACAGAGGGCAAGACGCTCAAGCAGATCGAGATCGAGCGCTATGGCCATGAAGTGAAATGAGAGGGTGAGGGAAGAGATGGAACGTTTCGCATGGAAAGCGACGGTCAAGGATGGGAAGCTGGAGGAATACAAGTACCGCCATGCCCATATCTGGCCGGAGATGAAGCAGGTGCTCAAGGAGGCAGGCATCTCAAACTACACAATCTGGAATGTCGGCAATGAGCTGTTTGGCTACTTCGAATGTGAGAAGGGAGTTGCCTATGCCGAGAAGTACCAGGCAGAGAGCCCTGTCGTCGACAAGTGGAATGAGTACATGAAGGATGTCATGGTCATGGAGATGGACCCCAAGACCGGTGCACAGCCGAAGATGCAGCAGGTATTCTTCCTGCCCTGAGTTTCCTCTTGAATCAAGAAGAAGCCCCGATTCTTCCTTATGAGAATCGGGGCTTCTTTTTGGTTTTTATCAGAAGATCAGGTTGATGTGGCAGTCGCTAAAGTAGGACAGCCATTCCTCGGAGGGGGCTTCGTCCGTCACGAGGGTGTCGAGGTGCGTGAAGTCGTCGCATTTGACGAAGGCGGTCTTGTCGAACTTGGAGTGGTCGACGAGCAGCACGGCCTTGCGGGCCTGGCGGATCATGATGCTCTTGATGCGGCTCTCGCTCTCGTTGGACTCCATGATGCCTTTCTCGCGGTCGATGCCCTTGCAGCTGATGAAGGCGAAGTCGACAAAGTACTTCTCGAGCGTCTGGCTGGCAATCGAGCCGGTCAGGGCGCAGGAGCTTTCGCGCATCGTGCCGCCCGTGCAGATCATCTTAAAGCCGCTGCCCATGAAGTCGTTCATGAGGCGGATGGAATTCGTGATGATGGTGATGTCCTTCTGGCCCTTGAGGCGCTGCAGCAGGGCCTGGCACGTCGTGCTGGAATCCATCATGATGGTGTCGCCATCCTGAATCAGGCGGGCGGCTTTCTCGGCGATGGCGAGTTTGCTCTCACTGTTGATCGTGCTGCGGCGCTTGTAGGAGAGGTCCTCGCTCGTGCTCTCCGCGAGGATGGCACCGCCGTAGCTGCGTCGCAGCAGGTCCTGAGCCTCGAGTTTTTCGAGGTCGCGGCGGATCGTCTCCTCGGTGACCTTGAAGGCCCGTGCGAGATCTGAGACGTAGACCTTGTGGTCTAAGCGTATCTTTTCCATGATTTTTTGTCTTCGTTCCAGCCCCAGCATAAGAAGTCCCCCTTATTAAATGTGGCGAATATGCCCTATACACTGTAGTTTTATTTGTTTTTTTTTTATTATAGTATATTTTTGTTGACAATACAATAAAATCAAACCGAAACACATATGGATTTTCGTGTGATTTGCTTTCTACTTCCTGCTGATTTTCAGATGTTTGCAGTAAAATGATAAAATTACAGGGGGCATGCAGTAAAATGAAGCGCAGGGATTTTCTTCGGAATATGATGGTCATGGGGATCGGTCTGGCACTGGCGCCAGAACTGGCCGTGAAGCAGGTCGCAGAAGCGGCCTGGCAGGACGGCGGCGATGTCCTGCCAGGCGTCACCATCCGTCCGACACATCTTTCCTTCCGCTCCCTGACGAACCGGCGCAGGACCGATGCAATCATCGTGCACCATGTCGGCAATACGAATGCCGATGTGTCGGCTGAGACGATCCACCAGTGGCATCTGGCCAACGGCTGGGCCGGCATCGGCTACCATTTCGTCATCCGCAAGGACGGCTCCATCGAGCAGGGGCGCCCGATGGATACAGTCGGGGCGCACTGCTACGGGGAGAACGACCACACGGTCGGCGTCAACCTCGTCGGCAATTTCGAGGACTATGTGCCGGAGGACGCACAGGTGGCCTCGGCGAAGCGCCTGCTCGCGGCGCTCTGCCGCAATTACGGCTTTGCGCCCTCGAGCTCGACAATCTTTGGCCACCGCGACTTCAATGCGACGGCCTGCCCTGGACAGAACCTCTACGACATGCTGCCCGACATCATCCGCGGCGCATCCTCGCTCTACTGACATGCTTGCATCCGTTCCATCCGTTCAAAGAATCCATGACCTGCCGACCTACGAGGCCTGGCAGGTCTTTTTATGTTTTTTTTCTAAAAAAGTGCGAAAAATTGCGGATTTCGTGAAGGATTTTTTTCATTTCTATAGAACCTACATAATATACAAAGATAGTTTTCTTGATTTTTCGGTCCAATGAAGGGTGACAGAAGCATTCAGGTAGTGTGGATTTGAATTGACGGAAAACTTGCGGTTTTCGTATGGTTTTTCAGAGAAGGTAAGGTGAAGTCGATTAGTTTTATAAATGTTACATATTTCATCAATAAATAAAATGATATTGCAATCATTGATAAAAGATGTATACTGACAGAGTACCATGTTTTGACGTTGCATGATCGGCAAGACGGCAATTGATGTAAGGGGAGACCGTCTTTGCTGAGGATATCCAAGGGGGATTTTGTATGAGAAAGACAGAATGCTTAGCAATGATATTGGCTGGCGGACAGGGAAGCCGCCTCGGTGCTTTGACGAAGAAGATCGCAAAGCCGGCCGTCCCGTTCGGTGGGAAATACCGCATCATTGACTTTCCACTCAGTAACTGCGCCAACTCCGGCATCGACAAGGTCGGCGTGCTGACGCAGTATCGCCCGCTTGAACTCCACAACTACCTGGCTTCGGGCAGCGCTTGGGATCTCGACAAGAAAGAAGGCGGCGTATTCATCCTGCCGCCGTATGCACGTGAAAAAGGTGCAGACTGGTATCGTGGCACGGCAGATGCCATCTACCAGAACCTGAACTTCATCGACCTCGCCGATCCGGAATATGTCCTGATCCTCTCGGGTGACCACATCTACACGATGGATTACTCCTGGATGCTCGATGCGCACAAGGCCAATAAGGCAGAGGCTACGATCGGCGTCATCGAAGTACCATGGGAAGAGGCTCCGCGCTTCGGCATCATGAACACGGACAAGACGGGCCGCATCGAGGCATTCGAGGAGAAGCCGGCTAAGCCGAAGAGCAACCTTGCTTCGATGGGTATCTACATCTTCAATAAGGACTTCCTCAAGAAGTATCTCGAGGAGGATGCCAAGGACGAGACGTCGAGCCATGACTTCGGCAAGAACATCATCCCGAAGATGCTCGCCGACAAGGCGCGCCTCTATTCGTACGCTTTCGATGGCTACTGGAAGGATGTCGGAACGATCGAGAGCCTCTGGCAGGCCAACATGGACCTGCTGCAGGATCAGCCGCCGTTTGAGCTCAATGGCGACTGGAAGATCTACTCCTCGAATCCTTCGATGCCGCCGCACTATGTAGGCCCTGACGCCACGGTCCGCAACTCGATGATCAGCGAAGGCTCGATGGTCCTCGGCGATGTCGAGAACTCGGTCATCTTCCCGGGCGTCCGCATCGGCAAGGGCGCGAAGGTCCGCAATTCGGTCATCATGCCGTCGACGGTCGTGCGCGAGAATGCCGTCGTCGACTACGCGATTGTCGCACAGAACTGCGAGATCAGCGAAGGAGCAAAAGTAGCAGGTGAGAAGGGTGCCATCACGGTCATCGCAGATGGCGAGACAGTCGTAGCAGCAGCGGCGGGCAGCAAGCAGGCCGGCTAAGATTATCAGCTCTCAACTAGTAGATACAACAGAACACAGACCAGAAGATCGGAGTGAATCAAATTGAAAACAGTAATGGGGATCATCAATCTTCAGGAAGACAACAGTCTCATCCGAGAGCTGACAGACCGTCGTGTCGTCGAATCGCTGCCGTTTGCCGGCCGCTACCGCCTCATCGACTTTGCTCTGTCGAGCATGGTGAACTCGGGCATCCAGAATGTCGGCATCATGCTGCCGGACAAACCGCGTTCGGTCCTGGATCATCTCCGTTCCGGTAAGGATTGGGATCTGGCCCGCCGTCATGACGGCCTCTTCTACCTGCCGGCTCCGCACGATGAGGAATCCAGACGCCGTGGCGATCTCAAGAACTTCTACTACAACCTCGACTTCTTCGAGCACAGCTCGCAGAAATACGTCCTGCTGGCAGGCGGCAGCTTCGTCTACAACATCAACTTCAACGAGCTGCTGCGCTTCCACCAGAACACGAATGCCGATATCACGATGGTCTACTACACGGCTGCGCAGGAAGCTGCGGGCCGCAGCACCGTCATCGAGACGGCTGAGAATGGCCTCGTCGAGGATATCGCCGAGAAGCCGGCCATCTACGATGGCTCGAAGGTCTCGATGAACGTCTTCCTCATGGAGAAGCGCATCTTCGTCGAGATGATCCGCTACAGCTATGAGCATGGCGGGCAGGACCTGCTGCTTGACGGCATCATCCGCCGCGCAGACGAGTACAACATCTATGCCTATGAGCACGATGGCTACGTTGCGCATGTCGATTCGACGGCTTCGTACTACAAGGCCAACATGGACATCCTCGAACCGTCGGTATGGGAAGAGCTCTTCATGGGTGAGAATTCCATCTACACGAAGGTCAAGGACGAGGTTCCGGTCCAGTACAAGGACACGGCCGTCGTCAAGAATTCGCTGATTGCCAATGGCTGCATCATCCGTGGTGAGGTCGAGAACAGCATCCTGTTCCGCGGCGTGACCATCGAGAAGGGCGTCAAGGTCAAGAATTCCATCATCATGCAGAAATGCGATGTGCAGGAGAATTCCCTGCTCGAGAATGTCATCTGTGATAAGAACGTAGTGATCACGAAGGAGAAATGGCTCAAGGGAGCGCAGAACTATCCGCTGATTGTTGCGAAAAATGTGGTGATCTAAGATTGGGACAAGCCGTTGTAAATAGAAATGCGTCAGCAGGTATGGGCTGGCACCTCATTTACGACGGCTTTTCTTTTATAGAACAAGTGAGTCTATAGAAAACAAGTAAGTCAAAGCCAAGGGGAGTGTTTTTTTTGGCACGAGAAACAAAGGAACAGAAACAGAAGAGCCGCGAGTTCGATAAGCTCAAGGAAAATCTGAAAATCCGTTTTGTCAATACGGCGCATCTGATGTATGGCCGCGAGATCAAGGACCTCACGAAGAATGAGGTTTACCAGACGGTAGCCGCGACGGCGAAGCAGTTCATCTCCGACAACTGGATCAAGACGAACAAGACGTATGCAGAGCGTCAGGAAAAGCAGATCTATTATTTCTCGATCGAATTCCTGCTCGGCCGCCTGCTCAAGTCGAACCTCATCAATCTCGGCATCGAGGAGGCCGTCAAGGAAGTCCTCGAGGACTTCGACCTCAGCCTCGTCAAGACGTTCGAGGAAGAGCCGGATGCAGGTCTTGGCAACGGCGGCCTCGGCCGACTCGCTGCCTGCTTCATCGACTCGATGGCAGCACACCGCCTGCCGGGTCACGGCTGCAGCATCCGCTACCAGTACGGCCTGTTCGAGCAGAAGATCATCGAGGGCAACCAGGTCGAGATCCCGGACAACTGGCTCAAGAACGGCTTTGCCTGGGAGTACCGCAAGCCGGATAAGGCCATCGACGTCAAGTTCAACGGCAATGCCTACATGAAGAAAATGCCGGACGGCAGCCTCAAGCTCGTCTACGAGAATCCGATGACGGTCATGGCAGTGCCTTACGACGTTCCGATTGTCGGCTACCACAACAACACGGTCAACACGCTGCGCCTCTGGAACGCAGAGGTCAACCGCGATTTTTCGGATTACGGCCGCCTGACGCAGGAACAGATGCGCCAGAAGAACGACTATCGCAACTTCGTCGAGAGCATCACGCGCTACCTCTATCCGGATGACAGTACGTACGATGGCCGCCGCCTGCGCCTTATCCAGGAGTACTTCTTCGTCTCCGCCGGCGTCCAGAGCATCGTGCGCCACTACAAGAAAGTCGGTATGGACATCCACGATTTCGCCCAGAAGATCGCCATCCACATCAACGATACGCATCCGGCACTCTGCGTCGCCGAGCTCATGCGCATCCTCGTCGATGAGGAAGGCCTCGAGTGGAACGAAGCATGGGCCATCACGAAGAACACGATCGTCTATACGAACCACACGATCATGCCGGAGGCACTCGAGAAGTGGCCAATCGACATGTTCAAGCCGCTGCTGCCGCGCATCTACATGATCATCGACGAGATCAACCGCCGCTGGCTCATCGACGTGCGCGACCGCTATCCGAACAACGAGCAGAAGGTCCACGAGCTCTCGATCATCCAGGACGGCATGGTCCACATGGCTCGCCTGTCGATCGTCGGTTCGCACAGCGTCAACGGCGTTGCGAAAATCCATACGGACATCCTGAAGTCCACGACGCTGCACGAATTCTACGAGTACAATCCGCGCATGTTCAACAACAAGACGAACGGCATCACGCACCGCCGCTGGCTCATGGGCGCGAACCCGGAGCTCTCGGACCTCATCGATGCGACCATCGGCAGCCGTCGCTGGCATCGTCATCCGGAGCAGCTCGACCTGCTCAATGACTACGTCGAGGATAAGCCGTTCCTTGAGAAGCTCGGCGCCATCAAGCACCTGCGCAAGGAAGCTTTGGCGAAGTACGTCAAGGAGCACAACGGCATCGATGTCGATCCGGACAGCATCTTCGACATCCAGGTCAAGCGCATCCACTCGTACAAGCGCCAGCTCATGAACATCCTGCACATCATGTACCAGTATCATAAGCTCAAGACCGACCCGAATTTCGACATGCTGCCGACGACGTACTTCTTCGGCGGCAAGGCCGCCCCCGGCTACTACATCGCCAAGGAGACCATCCGCCTCATCAATGCAGTCGCGGATAAGGTCAACAACGATGCGAGCATCAAGGGCAAGATCAAGGTCGTCTTCATCGAGAACTTCGGCGTCTCGATCGGCGAGATCGTCTATCCGGCAGCCGATGTCAGCGAGCAGATCTCCACGGTATCGAAGGAAGCTTCGGGCACGGGCAACATGAAGTTCATGATGAACGGCGCAATCACGCTCGGTACGCTCGACGGCGCGAATGTCGAGATCCGCGATGCGGTCGGCGGCGACGAGAACTGCGTCATCTTCGGCCTCAAAGCGGAAGAAGTCCTCAACTACTATGCGACGGGCACGTACTCGGCCTGGGATGAGTACAACACGAATGAGAACGTGCGCCTCGTCGTCGACCAGCTGACGGACGGCACGTACGGCAACTTCCAGTCGCTGTCGGATTACCTGATCCGCGCGAACGACGAGTTCTTCATCCTCAAGGATTTCAATGCCTATGCGGATGCGCACGTCGAGATCATGAAGCGTTATCAGAAGCGCTTCCAGTGGCTGAAGTCTTCGGCCATCAACATCGCAAACTCGGGCGTCTTCTCGTCCGACCGCACGATTGATGAATACGCAAATGAGATCTGGCAGGTCAAGCCAGTCATGATCCCGTAAGCTGTGAACCGCAGGGGCACTGCCCCTGCCTGGTTCCAAGGGGATACACAGAGGGGGATTATTGTGAAAACATCAGAATTAAGCGAGTTCGACCTCTACCTCTTCCATCAGGGGACGAACTATCATGCATACGAGATGCTCGGCGCTCATTTTGTCGAGCGCGATGGCAAGAAGGGCGTGCGCTTTGCCGTCTGGGCACCGCATGCGAAATCCATCAGCGTCGTCGGCGACTTCAATGAGTGGGATACGCGCGTGAATCCGATGACGCGCGGCCGCGATGGCGAGATCTGGGAGGTCTTCATTCCGGACATCGAAGAGGGGGCTGTCTACAAGTATGCGATCGAGCCGCAGTGGGGCGGCCCGCGCATCATGAAGGCCGACCCGTACGGGTTCTACGCCGAGAAGAAGCCGAACACGGCTTCGCGCGTCTACGACCTCTCGAAGTACGAGTGGAAGGATGGCGACTGGTTTGAGCAGAAGAAGAAGGAGTCGTCCTACGAGCGCCCGATGCTGACGTATGAAGTCCATGCGGGCTCCTGGCGCCGCACGAAGGACGGCGAGTATCTTTCTTACCGCGACCTTGCAGACCAGCTCATCGACTACGTCAAGAAGATGAACTACACGCACATCGAGTTCATGCCGCTCTGCGAGCATCCATTCGATGGTTCGTGGGGCTACCAGATCACGGGCTATTATGCCGTGACGAGCCGCTTCGGCACGCCGGATGACTTCCGCTATCTCGTCGACAAGGCCCATGAGAATGGCATCGCCATCATCATGGACTGGGTCCCGGGCCACTTCTGCAAGGATGAGCAGGGCCTGCGCCACTTCGATGGCCAGACGCTCTACGAGTCCGACAACGAGCAGCTCGCCGAGAACTGGGAGTGGGGCACGACGAACTTCGACTACGGCCGCACGGAGGTCCAGAGCTTCCTGATCTCAAACGCGATGTTCTGGTTCGAGGAGTTCCACATCGACGGCCTGCGCATCGACGCCGTCGCGAACATGCTCTACCTCAACTACGGCCGCAAGGACGGCGAGTGGACGCCGAACAAGTACGGCGACACGGGCAATCTCGAGGCCATGGACTTCCTCAAGAAGCTCAACGAGAGCATCTTCAAGTATCATCCGCAGGCCCTGATGATCGCTGAGGAATCGACGGCTTGGCCGCTGATCTCGAAGCCGGTCTACATGGGCGGCATGGGCTTCAACTACAAGTGGAACATGGGCTGGATGAACGATATGCTCAAGTACATGTCGCTCGACCCGATCTACCGCAAGTGGAACCACGACAAGGTCACGTTCTCCTTCATGTACGCCTTCAGCGAGAACTTTGTGCTGCCGCTCTCGCACGACGAGGTCGTGCACGGCAAGTGCTCGCTGATCAGCAAGATGCCGGGCGACTACTGGCAGAAGTTCGCCGGCCTGCGCACGTTCTTCGCGTACTGGATCGCACATCCGGGCAAGAAGCTGCTGTTCATGGGCGGCGAGTTCGGCCAGTTCATCGAGTGGAATTACGATGACAGCCTCGACTGGCATCTGCCGCAGCAGTACCCGATGCACAAGAAGATGCTCGAGTACAGCCGCGCACTCAATAAATTCTACTGCGACCACAAGGCACTCTGGCAGGTCGACTTCGACTGGAATGGCTTCCAGTGGATCGACTGCAACGACAACGAGAACAGCATCGTCTCCTTCATCCGCAAGGCGGAGGATCCGTCCGACTATCTCGTCGCCGTCTGCAACTTCACGCCGGAGGTCCGCCATGGCTATCGCATCGGCGTGCCGGAGAAAGGCAGCTACATCGAAGTCTTCAACTCGGACGACGAGGCCTTTGGCGGCAGCGGCGTCAAGAACGAGGGCGAGATCAAGACGGAGGATGTCAAGTGGCATGACCGCGATCAGTCCATCGTGCTGACGATTCCGCCGATGGCAACTATCTATCTGCGCCACAAGGGACAGCTGGCCGCTGGCCGGAATTCTTTTGACGAGGCTCCGGCGGAGCTCGAAGTCAGAGGCCATGAAGAAAAAAGTTCTGCCGACAAGGCAGAAGCCGCCGAAGCAAAGCCAAAGAAGACGGTGCGCAAGCGCACGGCTGCCAAAAAGGCAGAGACGTCTGCAGAAGTTCCGGAAGAGAAGCCGAAGCGCCGCGGCCGTCCCCGCATGACGGAGGAAGAGAAGGCTGCGGCCAAGGCCAAGAGAGAGGCTGAGAAAGCGCCGAAGAAGACGACGCGCCGCCGCTCTGCGGCCAAGACGACAGCCAAGAAAACGACGCGCAAGACGACGAAGAAGACAGCCAGCAAGACGGCAAAAGCTGCAGCTGCTGAATCCTGATTCTATTCTTGATGTTATTCTTGTTACTGATACTGCAATATCCACTATGAGGGGGATTCATGAATGAAAGTTCTATATGTTGCTTCTGAGGCTGTTCCTTTTGCCAAGACGGGCGGTCTTGCCGATGTGGCGGGCTCGTTGCCGAAGGCACTCAAGGCAGAGGGCGTCGATGTCCGCGTCATCATGCCGAAATTCGGCAAGATCCCGGAGAAGTTCCGCAATGCGATGGAGCACGTCTACGACGGTGAGATCCCGGTTTCCTGGCGTTCTAAATACGTCGGCCTCGACAAGATCGAGCACGACGGCGTCATCTACTACTTCGTCGACAACGAGGAGTACTTCCGCCGCGAAGGCTTCTACGGCTACGGCGATGATGCAGAGCGCTTCTCGTTCTTCTGCCGCGCCGTGCTCAACCTGCTGCCGGCCATGGACTTCTGGCCAGATGTCATCCACACGAATGATTGGCATTCGGGCCTCGTCAATGTGCTGCTGAAGCTCGAGCATCAGGGCGATGAGCGCTACGAGAAGATCCGCACGCTCTACACCATCCACAACCTCAAGTACCAGGGCGTCTTCCCGAAGGATGTCATGAGCGATGTGCTCGGCCTCGACTGGAAGTACTTCAACAACGGCGACCTCGAGTTTTACGATGCCGTCAACTTCATGAAGGGCGGTCTGATTTACGCTGACTACATCTCGACGGTCAGCAAGACGTATGCCAAGGAGATCCAGTACGAGTACTTCGGCGAGCATCTCGACGGCCTGCTGCGCAGCCGTCAGGACACGCTGTTCGGCATCGTCAACGGCATCGACTACGACGTCTACAATCCGAGCACGGACAAGAACCTCTACGAGGGCTACGATGTCACGACGCTCGACCGTAAGGCGGATAACAAGGTCCTCTTGCAGAAGGACCTCGGTCTGCCAATCAGCCGTCGCACGCCGATGGTCGCCATGGTCACGCGTCTCGTCGCGGCGAAAGGTCTTGACCTCGTCGTGCGCATGATGGACGAGATCCTGCAGCATGAGGATATCCAGTTCGTCCTGCTCGGCACGGGCGACAAGGAGTATGAGGACTGGTTCAAGGGTCTGGCTTGGCGCTTCCCGAAGAAGGTGTCGGCCAACATCTACTTCTCGAACCAGCTCGCACAGCGCATCTACGCGGCTTCGGATATCTTCCTGATGCCGTCGAACTACGAGCCGTGCGGCATCGGCCAGCTCATCGCGCTGCGCTACGGTTCTGTGCCGGTCGTGCGCGAGACGGGCGGCCTCAAGGACACGATCATCCCGTACGACAAGTACACGAAGAAGGGCAACGGCTTCCGCTTTGCCGACTACAATGCGCATGAGATGATGTACGCGCTCAAGCGCGCACTGAGCGCCTATGAGAACTACGAGGAATGGAAGCAGATCGTGGAGAATGCCATGAACTCGGATTACAGCTGGAAGGAATCGGCTCGCGAGTACAAGGCACTCTACGAGAAGCTGACGGGCTCGGGTGCATCGGAAGCATAAAAAAATACAGAATGAGCAAGTGAGAAGGAGGGCGGCAGATGATGCCGCCTTTCTTTTGGAAGGAGGAGTATTCATGCTGACACAGGATCAAGTCTGGCATGACTCTCAGGATATCAACTACCGATCGCCCGTCGGGGCGGCAGAAGCGGGATCGAAAGTCAGGATGAGTCTGCGCCTGCGCACGAAAGAGGGAATCCGTCAGGTCATCCTGCGCTGCTGGCAGGACCAGACGGGTGAGTATCTCATCCCTCTGGAGACGAAGGATGACCCATTCCAGGAGGAACATCTCTACAGCGGCTGGCTGCCGCTGCCAGAAAAGGGAGGCCTCGTCTGGTATTACTTCATCATCTCGATGGAGGATGGCACCTGGTACTACGGCAACAATCCGGAACAGCTCGGCGGCATGGGCACGCTCTACGACCATGTGCCGCCTTCGTTCCAGATCACGGTGTTCAACAAGGGTGCCAAGACGCCGGACTGGTTCAAGCACGCCGTCATGTACCAGATCTTCCCGGACCGCTTCTCGCGCGAGGGAAACACCATCATCGAGAAGAAGGGCGCGGTCTTCCATGCCTGCTGGCAGGATGATCCGTGCTACTACAAGGACCCCGACACGAAGGAAATCGTCGCCTACGATTTCTTCGGCGGCAACCTTAAGGGCATCGAGAAGAAGCTCGACTACCTCAAGGACCTCGGCATCTCGGTCATCTACCTGAACCCGGTCTTTGAGTCGGAGAGCAACCACCACTACGACACGGGCGACTACCACAAGATCGACCCGATTCTCGGCTCGAATGAGGACTTCCGCCATCTCGTCGACACGGCGAAGGCAAAGGGCATCCGCATCATCCTCGACGGTGTCTTCAGCCACACGGGCAGCAACAGCCGCTACTTCAACCGCGAGGGCCAGTACAATACGATTGGCGCGTTCCAGTCGCCGGATTCTCCGTACTACGAGTGGTACAACTTCCGCAACTTCCCGTACGAGTACGAGAGCTGGTGGAATTTCTCCACGTTGCCGGACGTTAAGGAGACGACGCCATCCTACATGGACTTCATCATCTACGACAAGGACAGCGTCATGCACCACTGGATGAAGGAGGGCATCGCGGGCTGGCGCCTCGACGTCATCGACGAGCTGCCGGCAGCCTTCTCACAGGCCTTCTTCGCGGAGCTCAAGAAGACGGATCCCGATGCTGTCATGATTGGCGAGGTCTGGGAGGATGCGTCTCACAAGGTCGCCTACGGTGTGCCGCGCGAGTACCTCTGCGGCCAGGAGATGGACTCGGCCATGAACTACCCGTTCCGTCAGATCCTCTTTGACTTCCTGCTCGGCCGCACGGATGCCAGGATGAGCCTGCGCCGCTTCGAGAGCCTGCGCGAGAATTACCCGCGTGAGAATTTCTACGCGATGATGAACCTCATCGGCAGTCACGATGTGGAGCGCGCCATCACGGTGCTCGGCGAGGAGCCGTTCTACGACGGCATGCCGGCCATCGAGCAGTCGCGCGCACGCCTGTCGGACGACCAGTACAATCTCGGCATGGCGCGCCTCTTCATGGCGGCGCTCTGGCAGATGACGTACCCGGGCGTGCCGTGCGTCTACTACGGCGATGAAATCGCGATGCAGGGCTTCAAGGACCCGTACAACCGCCGCCCCTACGACTGGGAGCACGGCGACACGTACGTCAGGAGCCGTTACGAGCGCATGATCCGCGTGCGCAATGAGCACACGGCCCTGCAGACAGGCGAGCTCCTGACGCTCTACGCCGAGGGCGACGTCATGGCCTTCGCGCGCCTCGTGCGCGGCGGCCGCGATGTCTTCGGCGAGCCCGCGAAGGACGAGTGCTTCATCTCGCTCTTCAACCGGAGCCTCAAGGAGAAGAAGACCGTCACGCTGCAGGTTGGCGACTTCGCGGATGGCGTCTTTGCCGATGCCTTCCATCCCGAGACGCGCTTCACGGTCGAGAACGGCCAGCTGACGGTCACATTGCTGCCGCTCAAGGGCTTTCTCCTGCAGAACATCCCGCCTGAGCACCGTTACAAGCATGAGGCTGGCGTCCTGCTGCACCCGACGTCGCTGCCGTCGAAATACGGTGTCGGCGACTTCGGCAAGGAGGCATACCGCTTCGTCGACTTCCTCGAAGAAGCGGGCCAGCACGTCTGGCAGATCCTGCCGCTCGGCCCGGTCGGCTTCAGCTATTCGCCGTACCAGTCCCCGTCGGCCTTTGCGGGCAACCCGCTGCTCATCGACATCGACGAGCTCGTCGAGAAGGGCTGGCTCAGCAAGCAGGAGGCCAAGGTCACTTACGCGGACTTCGATTCGTCGGCCGACTTCGAGCCGGCGCGCACCTTCAAGAACAAGTGCCTGCGCAAGGCACATGAGGCATTCCAGCGCGATGCAGCGGCCCAGGCGGACTACGAGGCATTCTGCTGCAAGGAAGCCTACTGGCTCGACGACTACGCGCTGTTCGAGGCGGCGAAGCGGGACTTCGACAACAAGGGCTGGATGGACTGGCCGGAGAACATCAAGAAGCGCGAGCCTGCCGCTCTCGCCTCGCTCAAAAAGCGCCTGGCTGAGGACATCGCGCTACAGAAGTTCATGCAGTACCTTTTCCACCGCCAGTGGCAGCGCCTGCACGACTACGCGAAGGAGAAGGGCATCCGCATCATGGGCGACATGCCGATCTTTCTCGCGCAGGACAGCGCCGATGTCTGGGCGAACCAGCAGCTCTTCGACCTCAACGCGGATGGCACGGCCCATACGGTTGCGGGCGTACCGCCTGACTATTTCAGCGCGACGGGACAGCTCTGGGGCAATCCGCAGTACGATTGGCAGGCCATGAAGGCCGAGAACTACGCCTGGTGGAAGAAGCGCTTCCAGAAGCTCTACGAGATGGTGGACATCGTGCGCATCGACCACTTCCGCGGCTTCGAGTCGTACTGGGAGGTCGATGGCAAGGCGAAGAACGCCATCAAGGGCCGCTGGCTGCCGGGACCGGGAAAGCCATTCTTCGATGAGGTGCGCCGCACGCTCGGCGACCTGCCCATCGTGGCGGAAGACCTCGGCATCATCACGCCGGAGGTCGAGAAGCTCCGCGACGACTGTGGCTTCCCGGGCATGAAGGTGCTCGAGTTCACGCTCTATCTCAATCACCAGCACCGCCTGAGCACCGTCGTGCCGGAGAACAGCATCGTCTATACGGGCACGCACGATAACAACACGCTCGTCGGCTGGCTCAAGGACGAGATCACGCCGTCCCTGCGCAAGGCCATCGCGGACCTCGTGCGCGCGGATGTGCGCAAGCCCGAGGAGATCGCCAGCCACCTCGTCGGCTTTGCCTATGCCTCGAATGCACGCCTCGCCGTTGTCCCGATGCAGGACCTTCTGCAGCTCGACGGCAGTGCGCGCATGAACACACCGGGCACGTCAGAGGGCAACTGGAGATGGTGCATGCGCCCTGGCGACCTCGAGAAGGTCGACGTGGCAAAGCTCCACGAGCTCGCCGTCCGCACGGGCCGCGCTTGATTGCTGCTTGTTGGTTGACGACTTGTATATGCATAGAACGAAAATAACGGGCTTCATCCTGGAAAGGATGGGCTCGTTATTTTCATTTTCATGTTTTTGTGGTATCCTAGAATCATATGTTTTCAGCAGTCTGAATACCGGCAAGATAGAAGGTGTTTTCCATGATTGATATCCCAGCCAACTGGATGGAGAAAATCCAGAATATCGACTGGTCGAAGGTCGAGGCATCCGTCAAGGACTACGGCCCGGCCATCAAGGTGCTGCAGCAGACCTGGTCCAAGGAATCGCTGCTCGAGATCAGCCAGGGCAAGCTGTTCGTGCCGGACTCGGTCATCAACGAGGCCATCGCCAAGAAGATACCGGAAGGCGGCTCGGTCACGGGCGTTACTTTGACGTCACATGCCAACGGGCGCCTTGACATCCGCGCGGAGACGAAGAAAGTCGGTCCGGTCGAGCTGTCGGGCGAGATCCAGGAGTTCGTTCATAATGGCGACACGTCGTACATGAAGTACCGCGTGCGCAGCCGCAACATCCCCGAGCACGGGCTGATGTCGTGGGTCTTCTCGCGCGTCTCGCTCGCCATGGCGGAGCGCATGGTCGGCCATGTGGAGCTCTCGGAGGATCTGCCGATCTCCATCCGCCACAACACGGTCACGGTCGATTACAGCAAGGTGCTCGCGGAGTCGGATTTTGGCAAGACGGAGTATCAGGGGCACCGGCTCATGGACATGTTGGAGATTGAGGGCGCCAAGCCCAAGGACGGCGGCATCGAGTTCGACACGAAGCTCAATGTCCCGGATGATGTCAAGAAAGCGCTGATGGCCGTACTGGTCGATCAGATGGATTGATGATGGACAAGAGGGGAGAGATTTTTTGAGAAAGCAGATCGTGGCACTCGCAGCAGTGCTCTGCACATTGGCCGTGACGCTGACTGGCATGCCAGAAGCCGCGGCTCACCACAAGAATGAACAGAAAGTAGAGAAGATCCTCTACATCCCGCATGACAACCGCCCTATTTCGGACAAGCAGACGGCGGAAGTCATCAGCAAGCTCGGCTATGAGGTCGTCGTGCCGCCGGACAATATGCTCGGCAGCCGCACGGACCTCGGCCATCCGGATGAGCTCTGGGACTGGCTCAAGCAGAATGCCCAGGATGCGGATGCAGCTGTCATCTCGTCGGACTCGATGCTCTACGGCAGCCTCGTCGGCTCGCGCAAGCACGAGTACTCGAAGAAAGAGGTGCTCGAGCGCGCCGACCGCTTCCAGTCGTTCCGCAAGGAGCACCCGAAGATGGAGCTCTACGTCTTTGGTTCCATCATGCGCACGCCGCGCTCGGGTGAGGCATCCGGCCATGAGGAGCCGGGCTACTACCGCAACTACGGCGCGGATATCTTCCGCTACACGGTCCTCAAGGACAAGGAGGAGATGGAGGGGCTGACGCGCCGCGAGAAGAAGGAGTACGACTTCCTGCAGCGCCTGATCCCGAAGGCATCGCTCTCGGACTGGATGGGACGCCGCGAGAAGAACTTCGCGGCCAACGAGAAGATGATCCAGCTGACGCGCGGCAATACGTTCAACTACTTCGTGCTGGGCCGCGACGACAACGCGCCGTACTCGCAGACGCACCTGGAGAGCCGCCACCTCGCGGCAGAGGGCAAGGACCTCGGCAAGACGCGCTTCCAGGCCATGGCCGGCATCGATGAGATCGGCATGCTGATGCTCACGCGCGCTGTCAACGACATGCGCCGCGATGTGCCTTTTGTCTACGTCCGCTACAACTGGGGCAAGGGCGAATTCACGATCCCGTCGTATTCCGACGAGAAGATTGGCGATTCGATCGCCTCGGCCATCACGGCGGCGGGCGGCATGCAGGTCAAGTCGCCTGAGAAAGCCGACCTCGTGCTGACAGTCAACACGAATCCGAACGGCAAGACGTACGAGGCCAACGACCGCGCCAACGACGGTACGCCGCGCGAGGGCACGAAGTACTTTGCCGACATCGTCAGCGACTACGTCAGCAAGGGCTACCCGGTCGGCATCGCCGACATCGCTTACGCCAACGGCTCGGACAACGCCTTGATGGACGAGCTGCGCGACCGCGGCCTGCTCTTCAAGCTGCGCGCCTATGCCGGCTGGAACACGCCGACGAACAGCACGGGCTTCGTCATCGGCGAGGGCATGCTGGCCAAGCACATGAAGGATGAGGCCGTCGACGACCTGCTGCTCACGCGCTACCTCGACGACTGGGCTTATCAGGCCAATGTGCGCAACACGATCGCGCGCCAGCTGACCTGGCTGCGCGGCGATGGCGTCTACGGCAGCCTCGATTCCAAGACGGATGCCGTGGCCACGCGCTCCGAGCGCATGCTCACGCGCTTCGTGGAGGACAACCTGCCGCCAATCGACTCGCTGGCACATATCGAAGTGCGCTTCCCTTGGAACCGCATGTTCGAGTCCGACATCATCCATACGGCGGATGAACCGGTCGATATTGCGTACTTCCCGAAGAACCGCAACTGATTTAGGCATTCAAAAAAAACGCCTCGCAAGCAGCTGAAGGGCTGCCTGCGGGGCGTTTTTGTGTGCTCGTGCGAGGTCAGGTGCGGGGCTTGGCGGCCGTGATGACCGCGAGGCCGCGCGCTTCGAGCGCAGCGACATCGTCCGGTGAGACATCGGCATCCGTATAGATGGACCGTATGTTTTCATAGGGGAAGATCAGCTCAGAGGCATCGCGGTGGAATTTGATAGACTCCGTCAGCACGATGATGCCGCGAGCCTGCGCGGCCATGGCCTGAGCGGCTTCGATGCGCAGGTGGTCGCTGCTCTTGACGCCGCTCTCGTCCATGCCATCGATGCCGATGAAGAACTTGTCCACTTTGAAGTTGCGGGCGCAGAGCCCGACGAGCGGGCCGACCATGACCTGCGACTCATTCTGGTAGCTGCCGCCAAGCAGGATGATGCGGGTGCCGCTGATCTTGCGCACGAAATTCGCGATGAAGGCGGAGTTCGTGATGATGGTCGTGTGACGGCCGCGCGCGCAGAGCTCTTCGGCGAGCAGCGTGCAGCAGCTGCCGGACTCGATCATGACGGTCTCACCGGGCTGGACGCAGCGGGCGGCGCGCTCGGCGATGCGGCGCTTGTTCTCGTAGTGGAAGGAGAGATGGTGGCCAATGTCGTCGCTGGACACCATGCAGGCATAGCCGTGCTCGCGCTTCAAGAGGCCCTGATGGACGAGCATGTTGAGGTCCTTGCGGATCGTGACCTCAGAGACGCCGAGCGCGGCGGAGAGCTCCGTGACGGCCATGCGTCCATTCTGGCAGATGAGATCGAGGAGTTTCGTATGACGGGGATGCATCGGATTCGTTCCTTTCGACAAAGAAAACTCCCCCTGCGGCAGGCAAAGGGAGTTTTTTCGGGCAGTGATCAGGCGTTTTCCTTGCGGAATTTCTCCATGAACTCGGCGAGAGCGACAGCGCCCTCATACGGCATCGCGTTGTAGATCGAAGCGCGCATGCCGCCGACGCTGCGGTGGCCCTTGACGCCGCTGAGCTGATGCGTGAGTGCCTCGGCGACGAACTTCTTCTCGAGTTCCTCGCTCGGCAGGCGGAAGGTGACGTTCATGAACGAACGGCTCTCCTTGTCTGCATGGCCGCGGTAGAATCCGTTGGAATTGTCGATGGCATCGTAGACGACCTTTGCCTTGCGCTCGTTGCGGCGTGCCATCTCCTCGAGTCCGCCCTGTGCCTTGATCCAGGCTGCGACCTTGCCGACCATGTAGATGCAGAAAGCCGGCGGCGTGTTGTAGAGCGAATCCTTCTTGTAGAACGTGCTGTAGCGGAACATCGTCGGAAGTTTCTCCGGGCTCTTCTCGAGCAGGCTCTTCTTGGCGACGACGAGCACGACGCCAGCCGGTCCGAGGTTCTTCTGGACGCCAGCGTAGATGAAGTCGAACTTGTGGAAGTCGACAGGACGCGAGAGCATGTCAGAGGACATGTCGGCAAAGAGCGGCACGCCGTTCGTCTCCGGGACGTAGTGATACTCCGTGCCGTAGATCGTGTTGTTGTAGCAGACATGGACATAAGCTGCATTCGGGTCAATCTTGAGCTCGTCCTGCTGCGGTACGTGATGGTAGCCAGTCTCCTTGCTCGAAGCGATGATCTCACCGACGCCGAGATGCTCGGCTTCTTTGTAGGCCTTCTCGGCGAAGCTGCCGGAGAGCACATAGCTGCCCGGATGTTCTTTCGTCGCGTAGTTCAGCGGGATCATCGCGAACTGCTGGCTCGCACCGCCCTGGCAGAAGAGCACTTCGTAGTCATCGCCGAGGCCCATGAGGTCCTTGATGTCCTGCTTCGCCTTCTCGTGGACCGCTGCATACTGTGGTGCGCGATGGCTGATCTCCAGGATGGACATCCCGCTGTTGTTGAAATTCAGGAACTCTGCCTGTGCTTCCTTGAGTACCTCGAGTGGCAGCGTTGCCGGACCCGGGTTGAAATTGTAGACGCGACCTGCTTCCATGAAAAAACCTCCCAAAACGTATAGAATCCTCTAGATCTTGCTGTCTTTCAGCTTTTGAGACGCCTGCTCCTTCAGGTTTTCCTCAGTTTGTCCATTCGTTGTGGACAAGCGGCGTTTTTTATATTCTAGCGCGAAAAAAACAGAAAAGCAAGCAGAAAAATAAAAGCTGTTTTTTCTGAGCAGACACTTGACGGCTGAAAATGGATGGCCTATAATACATTTATGCACCGAAAGTGCAGGATACGAAAATACGCAAAGGCGAAGATGGGGAAGCCGAAGAAGAGGCCTTCAAAGAGAGCTGGCGGCTGGTGTGAGTCAGCAAGGCCATTCGAGGTTCCGCCCCGGAGCAGCTGATGAAAGTCAGACGGGTATGCCCGTTACAGCATCGAGAGAGAGGCTTTGCCTCACTTGGGTGGCACCACGGAATCGAGCGTTTCGTCCCAAATCGGGACGGGCGCTTTTTTTGTTATCTGGTTGATGGACAAGGAGAGAAGAACCATGAAGGTATTAGCAGCAGATGGTATTTCGCCGAAAGGCATTGAACTCTTGCAGAAGGAATTCGAGGTCGTCGTCAAGGACAAGCTCCCGGCTGAGGAGCTCCTCGAGATCGTCCCGGACTTCGACGCACTGATCGTGCGCTCGGCCTCGAAGGTCACGGCGGAAGTCATCGCGCGTGCCAAGAAGCTCAAGATCATCGGCCGCGCCGGCGTCGGCGTCGACAACATCGACATCCCGGCCGCGACGGCCAAGGGCATCATCGTCATCAACTCCCCGGGCGGCAACACGATTGCGGCAACGGAGCACACGATGGCCATGATGCTCGCGATGTCCCGCAATATCCCGATCGCCAATGAGACGATGCATAAGGGCGAGTGGAACCGCAAGAAGTACGTCGGCGTCGAGCTGCGCGGCAAGACACTCGGTGTCGTCGGCATGGGCCGCATCGGCTCGGGCGTGGCGAAGCGCGCGATGGCCTTCGACATGAATGTGCTCGCCTACGATCCCTATATTAATGAAGAGCGCGCCAAAGCGCTCGGCGTCAAGGTCGCGACGTTCGACGAGGTCATCGAGAACTCCGATTTCATCACGGTGCACATGCCGCTGACGAAGGAGACGAAGGGCATGATCGCGATGGAGCAGATGAAGAAGATGAAGCCGGGCGTTCGCCTCGTCAACTGCGCGCGCGGCGGCATCATCGATGAGGCGGACCTCGCCGAGGCACTCAAGCAGGGCCTCGTCGCAGCCGCTGCCATCGATGTCTACACGAGCGAGCCGCCGGCAGAGAAGGGCAATCCGCTGCTCGAGGCACCGAACATCGTGCTGACGCCGCATCTCGGCGCATCGACGGTCGAAGCGCAGATCGGCGTTTCGGTCGATGTCGCGAAGGGCATCATCGCAGCACTGCACGGTGAGCCTGTTGCGACGGCTGTCAACATGGCGCCTGTATCCCCGCAGGTCATGCGCGTCATCGCGCCGTACCTCACGCTCGCCGAGCGCCTCGGCGGCACGGTCGTCGGCCTTGCCGACGGTCCGATCGAGTCGGTTGAGGTCACCTACAACGGTGAGATCACGGAGGTCAACACGGGCCTCTTGACGACGGCTGTCATCAAGGGCATCCTCAACCCGGTCATGGAGAACGAGGTCAACTACGTCAATGCGCCGGGCCTCGCCAAGGAGCGCGGCATCAAGGTGTCGGAGCGCAAGGAGCGCGCTTCCGAGGACTTCGCCAACCTCATCACGGTCGATGTCGTGGCCGGCGGCAAGAAGCTCTCCGTACAGGGTACGCTGTTTGGCACGCAGGGCCGCATCGTCCGCATCAATGACTTCCGCGTCGACGTCGATCCGCATGCGCGCATCCTGATCTGCCCGCACATCAACCGCCCGGGCGTCATCGGCACGGTCGGCACGCTGCTCGGCGGCAATGGCGTCAACATCTCGGCCATGCAGGTCGGCACGACGGAGGAAGAGGGCAAGAACCTCATGGTCTTGACGGTCGACAATGATATCCCGGCTGCGCTTCTCGAGACGGTCAAGGCGCTCGACGGCATCTTCGATGCCAAGCTCGTCAACTTCTACGAGATCTGAGACATACATCCTATATATAGGAAGATAAATAAAAGCCTGTTGCAACTGCAACAGGCTTTTTTGTGTCCGTGTCTCGTTATTTCGTTGTCTCAGTGGAGTTCGAGCTCCGTCTCGCCGCGTATCTTCTTGCCGGGCAGGAAGAGGGAGAGAACGAGCGCGGCGAGGACGGGCAGGAGCCAGGCGAGGCTGCTCTCGTGAAGCGGCAGACTCTTTATGATGGCGCCAGCCCAGCCGAGCCCTGCGAACTGGTGCAGGATGTCGATGGCCGAGATCAAGGCGGCCACGGCGACCGTCAGGCGCATGCCGGTGCGCGAGAGCGCCGCGAACTTGTTGAGGATCGTCATGATGACGATCGTGATGGCAATCGGGTAGATGAAGAGCAGGATGGGAAGCGAGACCTTGATGATCTCGTTGAGGCCGAGGTTGGCGAGCAGCAGGCTGACGAGGCTGACGAGCGTCGCGTACTTCTGGTACGACATGATGGGGAATTCCTCGTAGAAGAAGGTCGAGACGGCGGCAATGAGGCCGACGGTCGTCGTGAAGCAGGTCAGCGTGACCATGACGGCGAGGAAGTACATGCCGGCAGGGCCGAAGAGCGCGAGCGACGACTGGGACAGCACGTAGGCGCCGAGGTTGATGTGCGCATCGCCGTAGACTTCCGGCGGGATCGGGAAGTGGTTGCCGAGCAGCGCAAGCCCAAGGTAGAGCGCGCCCATGAGGACGGCGACGGCGAGGCCCGCCATCCAGACGCTCGTGTAGTGCTCGCGCGCCGAGTGAAAGTGGATGCGGTGCATCTCGTTGAGCGCGAGGATGCAGAAGGCGAACGAGGCGAGCGTGTCCATCGTGTTGTAGCCCTCGATGAATCCCGTGCCGAAGGCCGAGGCGCTGTACTTGCCAAGCGGCTGCGCGAGGCTGGTCGTGGTGTAGGCAAGGAGCCCCGTGAGCATCAGGATGACGATGAGCAGTGCGAACATCGGCGTCAGCACTTTGCCGAGGCGCGCGAGGAGTTTCGTCGGCGTGATGGCCAGCCACCAGGCAAAGGCGAAGTAGACGATCGTGAAGAGCGCGAGCGGCAGCGTGCCGTCGCCCGTGATCGGCAGGACGCCGATCGAGAATGATGTGGCTGCCGTGCGCGGGATGGCCATGAGCGGGCCAATCGAGAGGTAGATGAGTGCGAGCAGCAGCAGCGAGAACGCCGGCGAGATCTTCTGGTTCATCTCGGCGCGGAAGCCGCCGGGATTGAACGTGCCGATGATCAGCGCGATGACCGGCATGCCGATGCCAGAGAGCAGGAAGCCGAGGATGGCGGGCGTGAACATGCTGCCTGATTCAAAGCCGAGAGACGGCGGGAATATCAGATTGCCTGCGCCGAAAAACATGCCGAAGAGCATGAGGCCAATCTGGAGGCCATTCTTGAACATAGGAAAACCCCTTTCTTTTTACGGGATATACGTGAAGCCATAAAGCGGCGACTCGTCTATTCTACGGAGTTTTCTTAGAAATGTCAATTCTGTATGGACAAATCGAGTATTTTGTGGTAAATACAGCTCAATTTACAATAATATGTACATCGTGATATTCTGCATCATGTATACACATATAAAATAATCATATAATTCAAGAAACATAATTTGAAGTATACATGCATACAATTTGCAATACATGTAAACCTGCGCTATAATAAATCCACGGATGGAGGAATGACGTATGTATACAAAAGATATGCTTGTAATGAGAATAAAGTTGATCGCTCTTAGCCAGATTCGCAATATCGAAGATTCTGTAAAAAAGAATCCAATGGCTTACCGCAAAGACACAATCGAATACTGCGAAGCGATGCATGCAATCATTGAAGCCATGTCTATGGCACGCCTGACGCGCATCGTCGTTCCGATCTACGAGAACTATGAGGAGATGGGCATGGCCGACGATGGCTATGTGGCGGATTCACTCATGATGATCGTCCTCGCGCTCTACCAGACGGAAATCGGCGAGGAGACCATCTACGATATCGGCTGGACGAGCTACCTGGAAGATTACTTCCGCGTGCGCGCCGCTATTGCCTGACTGTTTTTAACCGCTATCATTTTTCTCATCGATTATGAATAGAAGACTCCTGCTCAGGCAGGAGTTTTTTTAATTGGGGGCGAATGTTTTTTAACAGGGATACACTTGTCTGTAATCTATCTGTCGAAGGAGGCGATTGTATTGCCGATGTACCGCAAATCCCTGCTGATCCTGCTGCTGATTCTCATCGCAGTGGCCGGCGGCACGTATTATGGATGCTACATGCAGGAGAAGGAATCCGTCCAGCTCGATGTGGCGGCCAATCCCGCCGTGCAGCAGGGCGGCACGGAAAAGGGTGCTGAGATCACGGTCTACGTGACGGGTGCCATCAACAAGCCGGGCGTCGTGACTGTGAAGGAAGGGGCGCGCACAGCCGATGCCGTCAATGCCTGCGGCGGGCTGCTGCCGACGGCCGACGCGGAGAAGGTCAACATGGCGCAGGTGCTCAAGGAAGGTCAGCAGGTTCGTGTGCCGGAAAAGGCGGTGCCCGAGACGACCGCTGCCGCGAAGTCGGGCAGCGTGAATCCGGCGGCTAAGTCCGGCACGTCATCGAAAGCGGCGCCATCGGGACCGGTCAACATCAACACGGCCAGCGCCGAAGAGCTCGACACGCTGCCCGGCATCGGTCCGGCCATGGCCCAGCGCATCATTGAGTTCCGCGAGACGGAGGGGGCCTTCACGTCCATCGAGGACATCAAGAAGGTCAAGGGCATCGGTGAGGCGAAGTTCGAGAAGATGAAGGACAAGATCTGCATCTGAGCTGTCCGACAGTGGAATCGTGAGAGGGAACTGCTATGAAGACAGGACAACATCCCGTACTCTTCCTCTTTGCCGCGCTGCTGATGCTGGCTGCGGGCATCTGTCTCGGCTTGCTGTGGGGCGAGACGATTCCCCTTGCCTGGGGCGGTCTTGCCATCCTGCTCGTCTTAGCGCTCGTGCTGCTCTGGCGCAGGAGCCCGCTCTGTGCTCTGCCCGTCCTGCTGCTCTTCCTCGTGCTCGGCATCATCCGCCTGCAGGCCATGCTCGCGCTGCCGCCGACGGACATCGCTGCTTTTGCGGGCACGGAGGTCAAGTTCAGCGGCACGGTAGTAGATGAGCCGCGCTGGACACCATCCGTCCTGCCGGATGGCAGCCGCATCTACAAAGTGCGCTATCTCGTGGCGGTGGAGCAGGTGAAAGAGCCTCGCGCGGCGTGGCAGAAAGCCTCGGGGAAGTGCTATCTCTACGCGAGAGCGAAGGCTTTGCCAGAGCAACCCGCGCGCATCGGCGATGCCGTGCAGGCTTCGGGCAAGGTCCGCCTGCCGCGCGGCTATCAGAATCCCGGTCAGCTCGACACGAATCTCCTGCTGCGCGCCGATGGCATCACAGCGGGTATCGTAGCGGGCAAGAGCGGCGTCAAAATCGAGCCGAGGGACGGCCATGAATTCCGGCGCTTCATCGCTGCGGTGCGCGCGCACTACCGCGAGGGCATGGAGCACGCCATGCCAAAAGAAGACGCTGCGGCAGTCTTTGCCATGCTGTTTGGCGGCTATGAGGGTTTAGAGGAGGAACTCGTCACGGATTTCCAGGCGACGGGCATCGTGCACATCCTGTCCGTCTCGGGCTCGCACATCAGCCTGATCGCGGCCGTCATGGCCTGGCTTGCCGCGCTCTTGCGCCTGCCGCGCGCCATCTCGGCTGCACTCGTGCTCAGCTGCATCGCGTTCTACAGCATTCTCGCGGGCTGCGTGCCGCCGGTCATCCGCTCGGCCATCATGGGCGGACTTACTTTTCTCGCGCTGGCGCTTGGCCGCGAGCGCGAGTCGCGCTACATCCTGCTCTTGACGGGCCTCTTGATGCTGCTCTGGAATCCGCTGCTGCTCTTCCACATCAGCTTTGAGCTCTCGTATCTGGCGACGGCGGGCCTCATCTTCTTAGCACCCGTCTTCCGCGCCTGGCTGCGCGCCCGCAGTCTGCCGGATGCCATCGCGATGAATCTGGCTATCACGCTTTCGGCACAGCTCGCGACGCTTCCCGTGCTCGCCTGGTACTTCGGGCAGGTGTCGCTCTCGTCCCTGCTTGCGAACCTGCTCGTCGTGCCCATCCTCGAGCTCATCATCATCTTTGGGCTCTTCGCGGGGCTTCTGGCTTTCCTGCTGCCATTTTTCGGCCACATCATCTTCGCCATGACGAGCCTGATGCTGGGACTCGCAGCGGAGCTCGTGCACATGCTCGCAAGGCTGCCGGGCGGCATCGTCTATGTCGCGGCGATGGCATGGCCGACGGCCGCACTCTACTACCTCGCATTGGGCACGCTACTGCTCGGAGAAGAGCAGCGCGAATGGCTGCGGACCCGCCTCACGCCCTGGCGTCGGCCGGCGTTCGCATTGTTCCTCGTGTTGGCGGCTTCCATCCCGCTTTACCGTGCAGTCACGCCGGACTGCCTCGCCGTCCACTTCATCGATGTGGGGCAAGGCGATGCCGCGCTCGTCGTAACGCCGCAGGGCAGGGCGCTGCTCTTTGACACGGGTGGCACGCGCGAGGGCGGTTTCGATGTCGGCGCGAGGGTTGCCGTGCCATATCTGCTGCATCATGGGATCCGCGAGGTCGCGGCCGTCTTTCTGACGCATGCGCATGAGGACCACGCGCAGGGCTGCGGCAGCATCCTGCAGAAGCTGCCCGTCGGCGCGGTCTACACGGCGGGCGAGGGCACGGCTGCCTATGCGCGTAGCATGGGCCTCAGCGATGCCAGCCCGCTCTTGCAGAAATTCCATGCGGCGAGAGAGGGGGAGACCATGACGGTCGACGGCGTCAAGGTGGAGGTGCTGTTCGCCCCGCCCGCGCCGGAGGAAGGCGGCACGGGCAACGAAGTGTCGAATGTCTACCGCGTCTCGTACGGCAGGGCGCAGTTCCTCTTCACGGGCGACCTCGTCAAGGAGCAGGAAGCGAAGCTCGTCGCGTCTGGCCGCGATATCCGCGCGAGCGTCCTCAAGGTCGGCCATCACGGTTCGGCGACATCGAGCTCGCCGGTCTTCCTCGAGGCAGTCGGGCCGCGCTACGGCGTCTTCTGCGTTGGCTTCGAGAATGCGTTTGGCCATCCGAAGCCGGAGGTCCTGCGCCGCTATGAGGAGCAGGGCATCGGCATCCTGCGCACGGACCGCGATGGCGCCATCGTCTTCGAGACGGACGGCGAGAAACTCTGGCTGCACACGTATGCAGGATCATGATAAGAGATACGAGGTGAAGGAAATGGAATTTGCAGAACTGAATCCGGCCCAGCGCGAGGCGGTGGAGGACCTGACGGATAACATCCTGCTGCTCGCGCCAGCCGGCACGGGCAAGACGAATACGCTGGCCTACCGCATCGCCAACATCCTGGCAGAGGGTAGGGCTGAGCCAGAGGAGATCCTCTGCCTGACCTTCACCAACAAGGCCTGTCGCGAGATGAAGGAGCGCATCGTCCTGCGCGCGGGCGATGCCGGTCGGCGCGTGCTCGTCCGGACGTTCCACGGCTTTTGCTACGATGTCATCAAGACGGAGGCCAAGCGCCACTCTGATCTCTTCGCGGACTTCACGATCTTCGACGAGGCGGACTGTCTTTCGATCATCCGGGATCTCCTGTCGGAGGACTGGCCCGTCCGCTCGGTCCAGTCGCTGATCGCGCTCTTGAAGGAGGTGCGGACGGCCTACGGCTTCCAGACGGATGACGCAGAGGCCGACTACAAGGCGGCCCTGCAGAAGCTCATGGACGAAGACCCTGCCGCGGTCCGGAAACTCGCCGTCACGGAGCACTACCAGTTCTACCGCCAGCTCTTTGAGTCCTGGCAGGTCTGGGGTCCGACGATTGCCGCGCGCTACGACGCGCGCCTGCACGACGTGCACGGCCTCGACTTCACGGACCTCATCGTGCAGGCGGAGGCGCTCTTTGCGCAGGAGGACATTGCGGTCAAGTGGGCGCGCCGCTTCCTCTACATCAACATCGATGAGGTGCAGGACACGAGCGAGCTCGAATACCGCATCCTCTCGCGCATCTTCGGCAGCAGCCGCCTATTGCTCTGCGGCGATTACTTCCAGACCATCTACGAGTGGCGCGGCTCGCATCCTGAGGTCGTACTGCGCGCCTATCAGCGGGACTGGCAGCCGCGGCGCATCGTGCTGACGGAGAATTACCGCTCGACGCAGATTCTCTTGAGCGCCTCGTACCGGTGGCTGCGCCGCAATTTCCCGGAGCGCGTCTCGGCGCTCTACCCCGACGGCATCCACGCGGTCAGCGCCGAGCACGGTCTGCCCATCATCCTCAAGGGCGCCGTGAGCTTTCCCGAAGAAGCGCAGTGGATCTACTACAAGATCCAGCAGCTGCCCGTCACGGACTACGGCCGCGTCTGCATCCTGACGCGCAGCAACCGCTACAACAAAGACCTCTCTCTGTACTTCCGCAACCTCGGCTGCCATCTGCCGGAGAAGGAAAGGCTGCCCTTTATGCTGCTGGATGAGATCAAGTTCTTCCGTCGGCAGGAGGTCAAGGACGTGCTGGCTTTCCTCAAGCTTGTCGTCAATCCGCACGATGTAGCGAGCTTCGTGCGCGTGCTCAACCGCTTCGGCAAGGGCATCGGGCCTGGCACGATACGCAAGATCTCGCAGGAAGCCTACCGCCGGGCGGGCATCCGCATCACGGACTACCTCGACGAAGATGCGCGGCGCACGGGCGACCCGTTCGCCGTGCTCTTAGAGGCATTCGAGGCAGAAAACATCGTCGTCTTCGATGTCGAGGCGACGGGCGTCGACCCGACGCGCGACGAGATCATCCAGATTGCAGGCCTTAGGCTCGGCAGGGACGGGAAGGCCAAGGCGGAGTTCAAGCGCCTCTTGCGGGCCCGTCGCTCGGTCGGGGACAGCTATCGTGTCCACAAGATCAGCGACGCGATCCTGCAGCAAGAGGGCGAGGAGCCGGAGGATGTCCTGCGCGAATTCTGCGCCTTTGCCGAGGGGGCCGCCATCGTTGGCCACAATGTCACGTATGACCTCAGCATCCTCGGCAGCGAGCTCGCACGCCTCGGCCTGCCGCCGCTCTCATACCAGCGCTATTACGATACGCTCGACATCTTCCGCCGCTTCTATCCGAACCTGCCCAACCACAAGCTCGAATACCTCGGAGAGTTCTGCAAGGTCTCGCACCGCTCCACGCACGATGCCATGGACGACGTCTGTGCGACGGCCGAAATCCTTACATATGCCATCGAGAAGAACATTCGTCCGCATGTGGGTGAGCGGCGGGAGTTCATGGCGAAGTGGCAGGATGTCTTTGCGGAGCTCGCGGACTGCGTCAGCGGCTTCCGGCATGAGGCCGAGAGGATGCGCCCGTGGCAACTGCTCGCCAAGATCGTCGTGGACATCGGCATCGACGCATATTACCGCAGGCGCGGCGAAGAACGGCGCATCGAGAACCTGCGCGACCTCTTCCGCCAGGCGCGCGCAATGGACGAGAAGGAGGTGCGCCCACTCGATGCCCTGACGCGCTTCCTCAATTACGTGACGCTCTCCAACACGAACCTCGATGCCGTGACGAAGAAGCAGCAGATCCCCATCGTCACGATCCATCAGGCCAAGGGCGCGGAGTTCGACTATGTCTTCGTCGCAGGCCTGCAGGAGGGGACGTTCCCGGGACTGCAGGCGGAGAAGAACGAGAGCATGGCAGAAGAAGCGCGCCTCTTCTATGTGGCCATCACGCGCCCCAAGGTGCAGCTCTTCCTCTCCTGGTGTCAGACGCAGCACGGCCATTACACGCACATGAGCCGTTTCCTGCGCGACCTGCCGCGCGAGTACGTGCAGAATGAGTGATTTGCTGGAATTATACTTCTTTTTTAACTACTATGTACATTACAGTGTGCTTATAGTATAATTTTCTCAGAGGGCTTCATGTGTAACATTGTAAGCCTATATGGGGATTCTCAAATGGAAAGGAAGGGTTTGTTTTGGCTGATATGAAACAGTATGTCGCAGATGTGCTCGCGAGCATCGAGCAGAAGGATCCGGAGCAGAAGATGTTCCACGATACGGTATCGGAGGTGTTCTCGAGCATCGTCCCGGTCCTTGAGGTGCATCCGGAGTACAAGGCAGCGAAGATCTTGGAGCGCATGATTGAGCCGGAACGGACGGTCTCATTCCGCGTCGTCTGGCAGGATGACAAGGGCGAGATCCAGATCAACCGCGGCTACCGTGTCCAGATGTCGAGCGCGATGGGCCCTTACAAGGGCGGTCTGCGCTTCCATCCGAGCGTCACGCTCGACGTCCTGAAGTTCCTGGCCTTTGAACAGGTCTACAAGAACGCCTTGACGGGACTGCCGATTGGCGGCGCCAAGGGCGGCTCGGATTTCGACCCGCACGGCCGCAGCGACAATGAGATCATGCACTTCTGCCAGAGCTTCATGACGGAACTCTATCGTCATATCGGTCCGAATGTCGACGCTCCGGCCGGCGATATCGGCGTCGGCGGCCGCGAGATTGGCTATCTCTTCGGTCAGTACAAGCGCATCCGTGACCGCTACGATGCCGGTGTGCTGACGGGCAAGCGCGTCGATTACTGGGGCTCGCTGGCGCGCACGGAAGCGACGGGCTACGGCCTCCTGTACTTCGTCAAGAACATGCTCGATACCAAGGGCATCGACCTCAAGGACAAAGTCGTCGTTGTCTCGGGCTCGGGCAATGTCGCGACATATGCAATCGAGAAGGCGCAGGAGTTCGGCGCAAAGGTCGTCACGTGCTCCGATTCGAACGGTTATGTCTACGATCCGGCGGGCATTGACCTCGCAGCCGTCAAGGAGATCAAGCAGGTGCGCCGCGGCCGCATCAAGGAGTACGTCGAGCGACATCCGCAGGCCGAGTACCATGAGGGCTGCCGCGGCGTCTGGACGGTCAAGTGCGACATCGCGCTGCCGTGTGCAACGCAGGGCGAGATTGACATCGAGAGCGCCAAAGAGCTCGTCGCCAATGGCGTCATGGCCGTCGGCGAGGGCGCGAACATGCCGTCGTCTCTCGATGCCATCGCGTATTTCCAGCAGAACAAGGTCCTCTTTGCGCCGGCCAAGGCTGCGAATGCCGGCGGCGTCGCCGTCTCGGCTCTTGAGATGTCGCAGAACTCGGAGCGCCTGCAGTGGACGTTCGAGGAAGTCGATGGCCGCCTCAAGGACATCATGAAGAACATCTACGAAGGTGCTCGCAAGAACGCTGAGAAGTACGCAACTCCAGACGACCTCGTCGCCGGTGCGAACATCACGGCCTTCGTGCGCGTTGCCGATGTCATGCTGGCCCAGGGACTCGTCTAATCGACGTTCCTGCCCGGCAATGACCAATATATGACAGATAGACGAGAACGCTGTTCCTTCTCTTGGTGGAGCGGCGTTCTTTTATGCTATAATGAAAAGATAAGATCTGGAAAGGGGCGGTGCTGGTGAAATTCAGTGAGTTCATGGCGGCCATCCGCAAGGGGGAATTGCCGCATGTATTCCTGCTGAGCGGAGAAGAGCCGTACTATATCGATAAGGCGAAGGAGGCGCTGCTCGGGAAGCTGTTCCCAGGTGGCGCCGGCATGGCCGATGCTCTGCAGAAGGTCAGCGGCGATATGGCCATCGAGGACCTGCTCGCGAGCATCGAAGCGGCGCCGTTCTTTGCCGACAAGAATGTCATCCTGATCGCGGGCACGAATCTCTTCCGCGAGAGCAAGTCACCCGCTGATACGAAAGAAGTCGAGGCGCTCGTGCGCCAGTTCGGCGACATGCCGCCGTACAGCTACCTGATTTTCGTCGCGCCCTACAAGGCGGACAAGCGGCGCAAGCTCTACAAGGCACTGGCAAAAGAGGGACTCGTGCTCGAATCTGAGCCTCTGCGCGCCTGGAACATCCAGGATTGGCTGCAGGGCAAGCTGCAAGCCATCCACAAGCAGATGGACCGCGATGCTTACGCTTACTTTGCGGGGGCGGTCAGCATGATGCAGCAGATCTCGCTCTCCTACCTCGACAAGGAGTTCGATAAGCTCGCGCTGTTCAGCAAGGCACCGCGCATAACGAAGGCAGAGCTCATCGCGGTCTTCTCGGGCCTGCCCGAGGTTTCGGTCTTTGCCCTGCTCGACGCCATCAGCGCGCGCGACGGCAAGAAGGCCTTGATGCTCCTGCACCGCCAGCTGGCGGATGGCACGTACTTCACCGTGCTGCTGGCACTCCTGACGCGCCACGTGCGTCAGCTCTGGCAGGCCAAGGTGCTCATGGCGAAGGGCGTGCACGGCCGGGCGCTTGCCAAGCCGCTGGAGCTCAACCCCTTCATCGCCGAGAAGCTTGGACGGGCGGCCGCTGGCTTCCAGGAGCCCGTGCTGAAGCGCGCGATGCTGCTGCTCATCGATGCCGATTACCTCTTGAAGACGGGGCAGGCGGGCAATGAACTCTTGGAAGAAGCCGTCATAACGCTCTGCAAGAACTGAAAAAACGCCATGGACGGTTATCGACCATGGCGCTTTTATATGGGCTGTTATTCTTTTTTCTGTGGGAATGGCGCGAAGATGGTGCAGATGGCGGCGAGCGGTAGCGTCAGTGAGGAGATCAGCAGGGCCGGCGTCAGGCCAATCTGGTCGCCGAGCGCGGCGGTGATGGCCGTGCCGAGGCTGCCGAGGCCGAAGGAGAAGCCGAGCATC
>ULVW01056094.1_pt1 | contig 46470 bp, 66 predicted proteins | sample 1959801 | NCBI WGS metagenome assembly ULVW01 (sample SAMEA4835796, study PRJEB28245) | human gut metagenome | biome: gut microbiome; material: fecal sample | place: Denmark | collected 2008
TTTGCCACAAGCCCCCACAAGTAAGCAATGATTATTAATATTGCTATGTTTTTGTATTCTAATATGGCAAAACTTGCAAATGCGGTTAGAATTATTACAACTACATTTGATATTTTATTTGTAATAACATAAGCTGTAAATAATCCATATTTTATATGTACTATTTCCTTCAAAATTTGCCCACCATCAAGCGGATATATCGGTAACATGTTAAATATAAATATCAGTAAATTTGAATATATTAATAGTTCTATTGATATGCCAGCTATTTCTGAAATTTCCGTTATTTTGTAATATATTATTGAAATTGCCATAATTATTAAATTTACAAGTGGTCCAGCAAAGGCTATTATGGCTTTTTTTAGCGCAAGCATATTACCATTTTTTATTTTTTTATTATAATTTTTACAATCATTTTTGAATTTTACAGAAAAACCAGTTGGTATAATAGATATAGATTCGGGTTTGAACCCTAATATTATTCCAGCCATTACATGTCCCAATTCGTGTATTAACGCTAGACACATGAGTAGTGCGTATATTTTTATTTGCCTTGTTATTAAAAATATCAACAAAAAAAGAAAGACCTTCAAATTAATTTTTATTTGCATAATATTATCCTTTCTAATTATTTTAGCTCTGCCATTATAAACTTCCCAATATCAACTCTGGATTTATAAATCTATCATCTCTTCGTATTTCAAAATGTAGATGTGGGCCAGTAGCCCTACCTGTTGCTCCAACTTTTGCGATTACATCTCCTTGCTTTACTGTGCTTCCTTCTTGTACTAGAAGTTCACTACAATGAGCATACAAGGTAAGTACTTCTCCACTTTGAATGCGTAAATGTTTGCCATAATCCCCTTCTTCAGAGTATTGTACAACTGTTCCGTCCATTGCAGATACTATGTTGTCTCCCATATTTCCTGCTATATCTAAACCTTTATGGTTTGCAGTTACAATTTCGGTTGGAGTTCTGTTTCCAAACCTTGAAGTTATAACTCCTTTTATTGGCCAGATTATGCTCACATTTTGTTTTACATATTCTATATCTTGCTCTTCTTGTGACTTTTCTTCCTCTTGTTGAGTCTCATCGGCTCCACCAACTGCAAGCTGTGTTGTGTCATTATTTGTCACTTCTGTACTTGCATCATTTTGCGAAATCTCAGAATTATCAACATTTTCATTATTAGCTTCACTAGACTCCGCATTACTATTTTCAATGTTAGTCTCCTCCGTATTTTGGTCTTGAGCTTCCTCATTCACATTATCATTTTGTTCATTATTCACACCCCAATTAATTTTTTTCTGCAAATTCAAAAAAAATTCATTTGATTTATTATACAAATTTTCTATGCTAATATCATAAGACAAAACCTCTTTTGTTTTATCCACCATATCTTTTGAAAATAAATAATTAGAATATTGAAGCATATATATGCAAGTATAAATTATCACACACACAATCATTTGAATAATCATCTTATTAATCATTTTGCCTTTTATTTTTCTAGTCTCTTGTGGCTGATATCTGTTTCTCGTTTCACCGCTTCTATATAGGCTCTCTCCATATCTATTGTTATATCTTCTTCTACTATATATTTTCTCTGCTCTTCTAATGCGCTCCTCTTGGCTAATAGATTTTTCCATAAAAAAACACCTCTTCCTTTGTGTTTATCTTTTTATAGATTTATATTCCAAAGGTCAAGGTTTTATTCGTTTACATTATTTCTTTCAAATAAATATAGCAAGTAATATACTTATTATAGTCGTCATTGCAAGAAAAACATTTAATTTTTTTGTCTTTTTATACGATTTTTTTAATCTATCTATTTTTCTATCTGCCAAATTATCTTCTATTCTTTTTATATAATTTGAGACTACAATTTCCGCTTCTTTTATCACATATTTTCTGTCTTCCTTTTTCACATTTTCAATTTTCTTTAATGACTCTGTTTTCATATCTCCATAAATTATACCGTTATTACCAGTTTTGCAATTAGAAACGTCTTTATTTACACCAAACTCAGATTCTTTCATGTAATCTGCTACCTGCTTTTTATCTTTTACAACTAATATAGCCTCGGCTATCAAGTTAGAAGGAAGATTTTTTAATATAATTACATTTCTAGTATTTTCTTTACTCATTATGTACCTCCTATATTTTATATAGGAATTATTGCCATAATCAGTTTTTTTATACTTTAAACAAATTCAAAATTTTAAAAATAATCTTGCATGCCATATTTTCTACAAGATTCGTCGAAACATTTTCAAGTTCTTGTATATTTTGTTTTATATCATCATAGTTTTTTCCAACAATACCTCTTATTGATATATCTCCTATTAATTTTTCTCCTGTATTTACACCACTTCCAGCACATAATGTTGTATTATCTATTAATATTTTTCCTATATTTTGATTGCTTCCAAGTGCTGAATCTATTGTAATTATTGTTGTATAATATTCTTTGTTGTAGTTTATATGTTTGGAAATTTCTATTAAATCATTATATCCTATCGGCTTTTCTAGTGTTCCCAATACTTTTACATTATTTCCAATATCAGATTTATTTCTTTCCAGAAAAGAACCTATTAATGGTCCTAAACTATCACCTATTAATTTGCTATCTCCAATACATAAAATGAGAATCTCTTCCAAAATTACCTCCGTAAAATTTCTGTACTTTTAATTTCACTTACATTATGTTTCATGAGTCTTTTTGCTCATTTGTACTCAATTAATTTATAGACTGTAATAGCATTTCATTTATTAATATCCCTATCTCTACTTATTACAATATTCACATTTTTGCTATACAAATACTCTTTATTAATTTTCTCTGAAAGCCCTGCCACATCATTTGATACTATTATTGTATTGTAGTTTTTTCTTATTAATTCATCTATTTTATTATCAACATTTTCTGTACTATTCACAGAAAACACGTCCATTCCAAAACTTGTTGGAATTTTAAAGCTTTTATTATCATTATCTAATTTTAACCATGAAATTCTCATAAAAATCACCAATACTATTTTGTAAAAAAATTCTTATATTATGCATAAAAAGAGAGTTTCAACAAAAATACTCTGCTGAAACTCTTTATATATCTATATATTATAAAAATATGTTGCTTCTAAATCTGCTTCATTTAATAATAATGCTATTGGATATTTTTTATATGCTTCTCCAATTGTTCCATACAATTCCTTTGGCTCTGTGAAGCCCATATGCCAACGAATCGCATATTTTTCTTCATTAGTCAATTTCATGTATTCTGTAATCATCATTACAGATTTTTCACCATGCCCATATGGTATTGTATCTTCAACAGCATAATATGGAACTTTCTCCCATTCTCCTCTTGCATTTTTTGCATTTCTATAATCTACTTTGTAGTAATTAGTTTTACAAATGTCGTGTAAAAGTGGAGCAATTATAACTGTATCTTCTGGAGTTGATAAACCACTCGCCTTTATTTTTTCTTTAAATATTTCATATACTTTCATGCTATGTTCTAAAAGCCCACCCTCATAATTTCCATGAAATCTTGTACTCGCTGGTGCTGTATAAAAATCTGATTTTTCTAAGAAGTTTAGTAAATTCTCTATTCCTTCTCTTTTAGTTGATCTTAATAATTCAATAAATTCCTCTTTCATAATGCTCTCCTATCTAATAAATTCTTTGTCTTCGCAATATGGTATATCCGTCTTTTCAAAGCTCCATGGCTCATTTGATGCCATTTTTCTCCATAATGTTGCATATGGCTCTTGAGTAAATTCTTTTGTTAATTTGCTCAAATCTTTTTTGGGTAATACTGTTAATGGGTCTATCGTGTAATCTAATCCCGTTTCTTCTGTGTTAGATTTTCTAATTTCTACATGTAAGTGTGGCACTCTTGAGCCTCCACTACAACCTGTTATTCCTATTACCATATCACGTGTAACCTTGTCTCCCGGCTTAACATAAGATTCTCTTAAATGTCCATATACTACTCTTCTACCATCATTATTTAGTATTTCTACCTTATTACCATAACCATCGTTAAAGGCATCAAATCCTTCTGTGGTAGTACCATCAAATTCTGCAAGTAATACCGTTCCATCCGCTATTGGGTGCACTTCTGTTCCAATGTCTGCTGTTATATCAAACCCAGAATGTGCTCTTTGTTTAAATAAAACGTAATGATTCTTTCTAATTCCATATTTATCATGTTCTGTTACTTTATACTTTGGCTCTATTGGCCATGAATATTCTTGTTCCATAATTTTTCCTCCTTATTTTTCAACTTCTTCTTGTAGCTCTTTTATTCTCTCATTAAGTGAAATAATTTTTTCTATTTTTCTTTGTTTAAAATTTATCTTTCCATTATACGTCTGAGCTGTTCTAGCTCTTTTTAGCCTTGATATTTCACGTTGTTCATAACATAGTTGTTCCTTTAGTATTTCAATTTCTTCACTAGCAGGTATTGCTATACCTTCTGGATTATATCCATACAATATTGCAACTTTCTTTTTTATATGGTCTAAATATTTTTTATACTCATCTCTTCCTACTCTACAAATGTGAACCTCTCTGTCTCTGCCATCTCTTCTTTTTACATATAAGCTGTCTGTTAAACCAAAAAATTCAGATACATATTTTGATGAAAGATTGTCTCTATGCAATGTTGAACATAAAAATATTTCTTGTTCACTTTCATCGTCAAAGAATTGTTCCATATGTTTTGAAATGCCTTCTAATAATAAAATTCTCGCTAGCCCCGACCTTCTATCTCGTGGGTCTGTTATGTATGTGTCTAATTCTATTGAGTTAGATGGTTTTGCCGTATAATATTTTTTTACATTAAATTCTGGTTTTTCGTGTATTACTAATGGTCCTTTATGTAATATTTTTGTATACTCTAGTTCTGCTTTTTCTCGCCCTATTATCGTTTCTAGCTCTCGTGCCTCAACATCATTTGGTTCTACGTCCTGTTTTCCAAACTCTTTTGCAATATCATCAGCAGTAATCCAGTAAAACATATCATATCTTTCCATAACACCAGTATGAGTTCTATCTTGTTCTTGCATGTATTCTGACATGTACTTATTTAGTAATTCTCTAAGTACACTCTTTTCGTGAAAATGATTGTTTTCTTCGTCTACTTCGTGTTGTAAAAACGCGATAATATTTTCTCCATATTGTGGAAACTCTGCAAGCACTCGAGCCTTAGCATACTTAAAGGCCTGTATTTTTAGCTGATAAATACTTAACATGTCTCTTCTATAATCTTGCAAGGTTTTATATTTGTTTTTTACGTATTGATTATAATCATCTCCATATTTAAAATATTTCGTGATGTCATTGTACGTAAACGGTTGTTGTCCTTGTGTAATATATGTTGCAGCAATAACCTTGCCATTTTCATCAACTGCAACAAAAACCGAATTTTCTTTAGAATGTGCATATGCAGAAATATCTTCTCTGCCTGTTGGAAAAAGCTGACCGCTTTGGCCTCTTGCCTCCATGTTTTCCATAACCACTTGTTCTAAATTAGCAACCTGTTCTAAATATTGTGCTTCATTGTCTTTTGTAAGTTCCTCTAATTTAAAATTCATTTTATACCTCTTTAGGTCTCAAATTAAGCCAATCTTGACTTAATTTTTATAATATGCTGACTAAATATAATTATATTTTATCGGGCTAATAATATCACAATTTTTTTCATTTGTCTATTCTGAAAAATTATATTTTTCTGTGTATTTCTTGTGTATAATCATTTAAGCATGTTTTACTACAAATTCACAATTTTTGCCAATTTATCAGTGTTTAAAATTTATATTTTTGCATTTGCTCTTGTAGAAAATTTACACAAATTCTTCCCATACTAAGTTTGCTAAATCGATGCCTTTTTTACTCAATTTTATGCTATTTTCATCAACTTGTATTAAATCTTCATGAGTAAGTTTATCTAATGTTTTACAATATTTCATAATTGGATTTACTCCAAAAATTTTCTTAAAATCCCCTATATTTACTCCATCTATTTTTCGAAGTCCAAGCATCATAAATTCATTCATCTTATCTTCTTCATTTAAGGTTTCGTTTAACATCAAATTTCTATTTGGATTGCCATTTTCTATATTCTTAATATATTGCTCTAGACTTTCTATATTAGAATACCTTTTGTTGTCCATAAAAGAGCATGCTGCAGCTCCAATTCCAATATATTCTTTTTGTTTCCAACAATCTGTATTGTGTTTTGATTCAAACCCCGGCTTTGCAAAGTTAGATATTTCATAGTGTTTGTATTTATGTTTTTCCAAATAATCCTTTACAAACCAATACATTGCTCGCTCTTCTTCATCTGTTGGTAAAATTGCTGTTCCATCTTGTACCATTTTTTCCATCTTTGTATTTTCTTCAACTATCAAAGAATACACAGAAATATGCTCTGGTTTTAAATTTGCTATTGTCTTTACACTTTCCTTTAAGTCATCAAGAGTTTGGTTTGGAAGAGCCAACATCAAATCCACATTTATATTATCAAATCCTGCCTCTCGTGCCCACTCGAAGGTGTTTTCAAAATCACTATAATTATGAATTCTGCCAATGCTTTTAAGCAGTCTATCTTGAACTGCTTGCAAACCAATGCTTATTCTGTTTATTCCCGCTTCTTTATATGTTTTTAGCTTTTCTTTACTAGCAGTGCCAGGGTTTACTTCAATAGTAATCTCAGCCTCTTCATCAATTTCAAAATTAGCTTTTATAGTCTCCATCACATTCAAAATATACAATTCATCAATAGAAGATGGCGTGCCACCTCCTATGTAAATTGTTTTTATTATAAACTTTGGTTCTAATCCATGCTCGTGCATAATCCTATTTTCATTAGCATATTGCACAATTTCACTCTTTAAACATTTAATGTATCTTTCCACCATTTCATATCTATTCGGATATGAAACAAAATCGCAATAATAGCATTTTTGCTTGCAAAATGGCATGTGTATGTATAATCCTATTTCTTTTTCTTCCATTTATTTTTACAAATACTCCTCTATTTTCTTGAATCTATGGCTAACACTAGACTTCCCAATTGGATTTTTAAGCATTGCTCCTAACTGCTCTAATGTTGCTTCCGGATTTTCTTCTCTTAAATTTGCAATTTCTTTTAAATCTTCTGGCAGATTATTAAACTTACCAGACTTCTTCAATTTTTTTATAAGTTCAGCCTGCTTAACAGCTGCATTTATAGTCTTATTAAGGTTTGCTGTCTCACAATTTACAATTCTGTTTACATTGTTTTTCATCTCTCTAAGCACACGAATTTCTTCAAACTTTAACACAGTAGAATGACCACCCACTAAAGCTAACATTTTAGATATTTCTTCTCCATCTTTTAGATAAACTGTTTTTTCTAAAATTTTAGCCCCAATGGAATATTCATTTAACAATTTTAATGTAAATTCCGCACATTCTTTATCTTTAAAAATTATTTCCAAATGGTATTTATTCCTTGGGTTGTTTATTGAACCTGCACCCAAGAAGTTTCCTCTTATATATGCTTTTTTCAAGTTATCTTGTTGTAAATAATTCTCTGCATCTTCTAAAACTGGGATTTCATCACACTTATATGTAATACTGTATGTTTTGCCTGTTATACTTATTTTATAATCCTTAATCTCTAGGTTATTTAAAAGCTTAGCAAACCTATTTATGTTATATTCACTTTCAGTTGAATACTTTACATTTTTACCTTTCACATCTATATTATTAGATGCCAAATAACCAAGAAATTCTGCATAAACTTCTTGTTTATTCTTCAAATTATTTATTTGACTTAGTTCCATTTTTAAATCTGATGAAAAAGACATTTCTATCACTTCCTTAATATAAATTACACATATTATAACTTAATCTACTATGTTACTTGCTTTTTAATATAAAATAGTAACACTGTATTTTTATTACAAATATCATAAAACAAATAATCTTGCAATTTAATATTTCTAAATTTTGCCTACTTTTGCAATTACACATCTATCATTTCCGGATAAGTCTTGTATAGTTTTTATTTCTGAATAATTCTTGTTTTCTTTAAGCAGATTTTCCACATCTTCTTTTTGGTCATATCCAATTTCTAATATTAAATATCCATTTTCTATGTAATTGCACGACTGCTCTATAATTTTTTTATAAAATTTTAATCCATCTTCTCCGCCATCTAGTGCCAAATGAGGCTCATTTTGAACTTGTTTTGATAATTTATTTATCACATCACTCCTTATGTATGGTGGATTCGAGACAATAATATTAAACTTTTGCTCCTGTATGTTTTTAAATAAATTTGATTCGATGAATCTTACATTTGTGTTATTTTTCCCATTATTATATTTAGCAACCTCTAGTGCTTTAGTGCTAATATCACTTGCAAAAACTTCAGCCTCATCTCCGAGAAAGATTGAAAGGGAAACTGCAATAGCTCCACTACCAGTACACAAATCTAATATCTTTATCTTGCCATTTTTTAGAAGTAACTCTTTGCATTTTTTCAAGGTTTCTTCCACAATAATTTCCGTATCTGGCTGTGGAATAAGCACATTCTCGTTTACAAAAAAATTCAATCCCATAAACTCTTGGTTGTTAGTTATATATTGTAATGGCTTACCATTAATTAACTTATTTATATTTTCTTTAAACTTTATATAATCTTCTGCATTAAGCTCATCAGCCAAATGAATTACCAGATATTGTTTTTCTACGCCTAATACAAAAGCTAGTAATTCTCTTGTTACTATTACATTATCTTCTATATTATTCTTACTTAATACATTTTTTCCTTCTTCAATTACTTCCTTTATTTTCATACTAAAACCTCTTCAACAATATGCAAATATTATACTATTTCCATGTAGCAATTGCAATATTTGTAATAGTAATTACTTTTTATGCGTTAAAAATAAAATAAAGCTATCAGCTTAAAAAATTATGTTGATTACAAACACATAAAATATCTTTAAGTTGACAGCATTGGTCATTCGCTAACAGTTTGACACTATCAAGCACTGTAAGGGACTTTCACCTCAAGTTGTTACCCATGCCGGGTGTACTAAATTAACGAGACGAAACTCAATGAGTTCGTCTCGTTGTAAAGTTTCTAGTTACTTATAAACGACAATAAAATATGACTTATCAATATTGTTATAAATAGTTTCCGCAACACTTCTTGGAAGATTCACACAACCATGCGAACCACTGTTCTTATATATTTCTCCTCCAAATTTGCTACGCCACGATGCATCGTGCAGTCCAATTCCACCATTAAACGGCATCCAGTATTTCACGAAAGAACAATAGTTGGTACCGTCATCATTTTTTCCTCTAAGGTACCGGTCTCTTTGCTTTCCAGCCAGTTTATATACGCCTGTAGGAGTACTATGTCTTGCACTTTCGTTACCTGTAACGCAATTGGTACTTGCAATGAGTGTATCATTTTTGTACATCCAAACGTGTTGATTTGCAATATCGATTTCTACACGGTTCGGCATATGGGCAGATAACAACTCCCCTTCATAAACTGGACTGCAGTCTATGGTTTTTGCTTGTTCTAATAAATCTTTAAGTTCTGCCATCTCCTTCTCTTTGTTCAATTGAGCTCTTAGATTTTTGGGTACATTTACGTTCACAGTGCGATTTGTAGCTTTAAACTGAATTGTTGCATTCACCTTATTTACTTTTGTAGCCAATTCTTCAACAAAACTTTTAATACCCTCATCAACATTAATAGAAAAGTTTCCCTGCTCATCTTGTCCAATCCACGATTTAATCGTATTGGCATCAAGCGTTACAACAGTTCCATCACTTAATGTTATATTAATGCAGTTTTTCAAAAAATTATTAAGATACGTGACTCTTGCTGTAAGATCTGTTTCAGTCACACTCGGGTTCGACCGAGTCACCTCAGAAAAGTCAATTCCACCTTCTTCACCTTTTAGTTCCTGAAGGGCAAAGTCTAAAGCTTCATTAAAGTCGATTGCGTTACCAAAAGTCTCCTTTTCAACGTCAAAGTTATTACCATTCCAAGTTATGTGAGCATCTTTAGGCTCAACCATATTTTTTTGTTGCAATTCAGGAATAGTGGCTAGATACATTGCTAACTGCCCTTCATTAAGAGAAGCAACATCATTTACTCCATACACTCTGTTATTATTTCTGTCCTCATGTTGTTTAGCAAAAATATCTTCAAATTTTCCCTCTTCAAAGACAAAACCAATTTCATTGTTCTTTACTTCATACGTAGTTCCATCAATGAAATTAAGTTTGTTGGTATATTCACCTGCTTCCTGTTGAACTTTTTCTAATGCCTTATCAACCGTCAGGTACGAACAATCTATGCCTCCAATAAACGTGCCTCTTAAGAAATGAGTGTCTCTAAACTCCAGTACCTTCAAAAAGGCCAAAAGGGTTATCATTCCTATTGCCAACCATTCCAATGGAGTTAAAAGTCTTCCACATTGCCGTTTTGTCATAAAAACCTTCCTTTCTTTGTCTTGAATGTAGTCACATTCATGCAAAAATTATTGTGACTGTTGCCAATTATACTATAATAGACATAATATGTCAATTTAGACCTGACATATATTTTGATGGTCACATTTACGCCAGTGTTTTTAACTAAATAATTCTTCTTTTGTATAACTAATTGAATCACTGCTAGTTGTTATTATTGTTCCTTCTATCGCTCTCTTCTTTTCTTCTGTTTTGCCAGCATTAGATAACCAATTATGCGAGCCCATAAACATATATTCATCATCAACAATTATTATTTTAGCATGTAATGGTGGATAATATACAAAATTTTCTTTTCCTAACAAATTATATAATTCACTAACTATTTCTTTAACTTCCTCTGGCTTTGCATACCCCAATGAATCTCTTTTCATTAGTTCATTTGCAATTTCATCTGGTCCATTAACATTTTTGTTACCATTTTTATACCCAAATATAATTTTAACATGACAGCCATTTGCTTTTAATCTTTTTATTTCATTCATAAACTCTTCATTTATTACATTTTTTCTAAGCCATGGTGACATTATTAATAATTCTTTTTTGGTGTTTTTTAGTATATACATCAATAAATCGTAGTGTTGCTTTGCATCAATAATTGTTCCACATTTAAAATTATTTTGTATATATAGCCCAATATTATCATTTGCAATTTCTAATTCTGGCTGTAAAACTTGCAATATTCTTTCACTAAAATTTTTGTTTAGCACTGAATTTTCAATATCATACAGACTATAAACTAGCCCATTAGCTTTAATGTATTTTATCAATTTTGCAATATAGTTTTCAGATCGTTCAGCTACATCTACATTTCCAACATATATAAATTGTTTTTTAGCCCTTGTTACGGCTACATTTAACATGTTGTATTTGTCTCCTATGAATTTTATGGCCCATTTTGGTTCTATAGCATCCAAAGTTGGAGTAAAAAGAACATAATCTTTTTCTTTTCCCTGAAAAGCGTGAACTGTTCCAATCTTTATATCTGTTAATCCTTCTCTTTCTAGTCTACTCTCAAGTAAGCGTTTTTGCTCTCTGAATGGAGTAACAATTGCAATTGATGGATTACTTTTATCTTGTTCCTTTATATACTTTATTGCCTGAATACATGCCTCCGCTTCAACCTTATTTTCATTTTTGCTTCCATTTTGATTGTCTTTTCTAGTTCTTTTACCTCTAACATCTAAAGCAATCATATTATTAAAAAATGGTTTATCAAATTTATCTTCAACATTCATATTTAGCTTATTTTCATATACATTTTGGTTTGAAAAATTTATTATATTTCTTTCACATCTATAATGTTCATTAAGTATAATATTTTCTCCATCACTTAAAATATCTGTGTTTTTACTTGCCAAGGCTTGAATACTGTTTTCTTCAATTTTTATGTTCTCAAATTTTTCTCCTATTGCATTCTGATATTCATTAAAATTTTTATTTACATTGTTGTATATTGGCTCTATTTGTTTAATATCTCCTACTATTACTGCCTTTTTAGCACGGTACAAGGCCGTTACAACATTATGTGGCAATATTTGTCCTGCTTCATCTATTAATTCTAAGTCTATATATTCTGGAATTAAATGAAAACATCTTTTACATAACGAATCTAACGTAGTAGTTACAACTGGAAAGCATAAGAACAATGTATTCCATAAATCTCTTATTATCTCTTGTTTATCAGCATTATATATGTCTGATGAATCATAAAATTTCTGACATATGTATGAAGATTGTCCTTCTGGCATAAATAATTTTAAGTTTTCAGAAATTTCTTTTCCATTCTTTATTATATATGCCTCATTTAATTTTAATGCCAAAAGAAACAATTCTTCGTTTAGTTTATTAAAATAACCCCCGCAATACATACCCATTATATTTTGGTAATTCCAATATTTCTTTTCATTCTTTGAATTAAATTTATTTATAAGATTAATTTCATTCAAATTAGATGAATTTTCTTCGAGTTCTGTTTGTAATTCTTGCAGTTTTGTTTCTATCTCTTCACACTGATTTTTTAGCTTATCTATTACATTTTCAATATTTCCTTTGTTTGCTATATATTGGTCTAATTCCTTATTTTCTGTAGTTTTTTCGATTAATATTCTTGCTATTTCTTTTTCAAATTCAATATTCTTATATGATTTATATTTTTTATAATTAATTGCTTTTGTAAATAAATTACGGTTTATTTTTTCAAACTCAATCTTTTGTTTTTCTAAATCTTTAATAGACATTTCATATTCAATAATTTTCTCTTGAGCATTTTGTATTTTTTCATCTGTTTTCTCTATTATAGAATTATTAGTATCAATTTCTTTTTGAATTTTACTTAGTTTTTTGTTCAAATCGTCAATTTCTAATTTTATATTCTGTATCTTATTTTCGCAACATTCTCTATCTTCTTTTAACCTATTTTCTATCTGCACTAAATCTTTTCCTGCATTTAGCCCATAAAAATATTTTGAAGGCTCTTTTATTTTGTTCAGTTCTAGCAAAAAATTTTTATATTCTTTTACTTCTTCTAGTTTTGCTTGATATTTGTTCTTAACATCTTCTATAAATAATTCAGTTTTTTCTTTATTTTGCAATTTTTCCAATATTGGTAAAAATCTTTTATACAAAAAATCTTTAAAATCTTGTATATTATTTTGTTTTCCAAGTGGAAGGCATACCAAACCTTTATACTGTGCTGGTTCCTTAATTTTAGTTCCATTCACTATTTGTGTTCTGTTATATTTTCTTGAAATTGGCAACATGTATTTTGTTTCTTTATCAATTTCGTTTCCAACATTTTCTATGACTTCGCCATTTTTACTAGAAACCACTATAGATTTTATTATATTTGAATTTTTGTTAAACCAATCGCTTCTATAATACGTATTTCCATAATAATTATCAGCAATAAAATTTTGGTTCCAGTTTTCTAATATAAAATTAGCTCTTTCAACTATCTTATTTGCAATTATTTCTTTTAATAATGACGTCTTTCCTGTTCCAGGAGGGCCTTCTACAGCAATTAGGTCATTGTCACTTATGCTATTTGTAATCTTATATTGTGGTTGCCCAACTGCATACACACTCTTATAGCTTCCCATATGTGCTATTTTATATCTACCGTCATTTATATTTTTCTTTTCATTAGTTCCATTTATATATTTATTCAAAAGATTTGGTATATAGTTGTCACAACCGACTAACTTTCTTAGTAATTCAATATCCTCTTTTATATTTTTTATCGCGTCATCGGTCAATTCATCTAAGGACATTACATGTTCTGCATTAAAGCTATAAAAATTATTATAGTGTGAAATCATTTTTACATTTTCTCTAGTTAATGAAGCATCTACATATTCAGCTAATTTAGCATAAAATAAATCTACTATATGTTCAATATCTCCACCATCTATCGATTTTTTTATTTCTTTACTATATTTAGATATTGGTTCCTCATATTCTATTGAAATATCTGCTATTTCTTTTTCTAATAATATCATGAGTATAGTGTTTATAGCTTGTGAACTTATATTGGCATCTAACACCATAATCTTTTCATCCTGTAATTCACATTTAAAAATAAAGATTGGCTTTTTTTGAGCTACTTTACTGTTTTTACTAATAAAACTAATATTATGTGAATACAGCCAGAATTCGTTATTTGCCTTAATATCACATAATTGATTTGCAAAATTTTCTGCAACCTTAGAATCTAGTTTTTTTATTTTCTCTTCCATTAAAAGCTTAATTTTTAAAGTAACTTGTATTTTATTTGTCTGTTCACTATTTAGAGAGTCTAGATTTTTAATTATATCATTAATTAAAGCTTCTTTATTTTGAACCTTTTTACCTACAAATTTTTCTGTAACACTTCTTATTTTGTTCTGTTTCAATCTGTTTAGTTCTTTTAAAACTTTTCCAGCATCTATCTTTTCTTTTATAATATAGCAATTATTCATGTCTGTTTTTATCTGTGTTGAATTTGCTAAATTATATATTTCGTATTCTAAATAATAATTTAGTATTTTTAGTGTACCATCTTTTTCCATATTTAGTGCTAGCCTTTCTCTATTTTATGTGTATATTATACATCAAAAATCAATTTTTTAAAAGGTTTAAGTTTCATTAAATACAACTTTTATCTAAGTTAAAAATATGTTATTATTTACCAATAAATAACTGTACATACATTTTCCCGTATTTCGGACTGCTTACAACTCCGATTCCAGTATAATTAAAATTACTATTTAAAATATTAGCTTTGTGTCCAGAAGAATTCATCCACGCCGTAACAGCACTACTATTACTAGAATTTCCCGCAATATTTTCTCCTGCTGTTTTATACGAAATTTTAAAACTTTTTAACATGTCGAATGGCGAACCATATGTTGGAGAAGTATGTGAAAAATAATTATTATCAACCATATCTTGCGCTTTTATTCTAGCAACTCTTTGAACCTCACTATCATTTTTTAGCGCTGCAAGTCCATTATTGGTTCTTTGTTTATTTATTAAATCAAATACCTCTTTTTCATCTGAATTCATATTCGACGTTTCTGTGCTACTTGAAGTATTTCCAGATGAGCTACTTCCTCCTGTTCCACTATTTGAACTACCAGAAGAACTAGGATAAATTGCCCTTACATACTTTCTACTAACAGCTCCAACATAATCGCTATCTGTCTGGACTATATACCATTCTCCAACACCTGCAAAAACTCTAATGTACTCATTTTTATTAACAGTCGTAATTACATTATAACTTGTTCCGTGGACCACTTCTTACATTTAGCTTTGTTGCTGTAACAATCCCCGTAGAAAAATCCACTTTATAATAGTGTTGCATTCCAAAAGATTTGGTTAATGTTCCAACAACAAATAAAAATGTTACAAACATAACTGCTTTTAAAATATTCTTTCTTTTCAAAAAAATAACATTCATAAACTATCCTCCTCGTATAAGGTATTAGCTTACGAATGTCCATTATGCAAATTTCTATTCAAAAATTTATATATCTATTTTAGTTTTAACACTGCTACACACTCCACACTGCTCGTATATGGGAACATATCTACAGGTTGTATTTTTTCTGCCACATAAACACCTTCCGTTTTTGCTATGTCTCTTACCATTGTTGCTGGGTTACAGCTTATGTATACTAATTTTTCTGGTTTTATTTTTAATATGTTTTGTATTGTTTTTTCGTCCAAGCCTTTTCTTGGTGGATCTACTATTATTGCAGTTGGAATTATTTTTTTCTTGTTTATTAGCTCATCAAATGCAAATTCAACATCTCCACATATAAATTCTGCATTATCCACTTTATTTATTTTTGCATTTTCTTTTGCATCTTCTATGGCTTGTTCAACTATTTCAATGCCATAAACCTGTTTTACAAATTTTGATGCAAATATTCCTATCGTTCCAATTCCACAATATAGGTCGAATAATGTGTCTTCTTTGCTCAAATTTGCTGCTTCTATCGCAGTGTTATAAAGTACCTCTGCTTGTATAGGATTTACTTGATAGAATGACATTGGAGATATTTTGAATGTATACTCCCCTAGCTTGTCCTCTATGTAGCCGTCACCATATAAGTTTACATTTTGTTTTCCTAATATAACATTTGTATTTTTGTTGTTTATGTTTTTTACTATTGTTTTTACATCTTTATATTTAGTGCATAACATTTCCACTAGCTTGTTTTCATTTGTTTTGCCAATTTCCTCGTTTACAACTAATATACACATTATTTGCTTCGTGTATTTTCCTACTTTTATAACTATATGTCTTATTGCCCCGTTTTGCTTTTCTTCATCATATATTGATATTTTATTTTCTTTGATAAATTCTATTATACTTCTAGCAATCTCTTGTGATATTTCAGTCTGAATTTTACAATTTTTTATTGGTATTATTGTATGACTTCTTTGTGCAAATACACCAACTGTTGGATTACCTTCCTTATCTATTCCAACTGGAAATTGTGCCTTATTTCTATAGTTATACGGATTTTTCATTCCTATTGTTTTTTCAGCTTCAATTTTATTTTTTAGGCTTTTATTTATTAAACTTTGTACAGTATTTCTTTTTAAATTTAAAGTTGTTTCATACTTCATGTGTCTTAAATCACATCCACCACATCTTTGATAAGTTTCACAATCTGGCTTCATTCTATCTTCTGATTCTTCTAAAATTTTAACTACCTTACCATATGCTTGTGATGATAAAACTTTTACAATTAGTACTTCACATTTTTCACCTTTTAGAGCATTTGGAATAAAAATTGTGAAACCATTAACTTTAGCAATTCCTTCTCCTCCAAAGCCATTATCAATTATATCTACTATATATTTTTCATTCTTTTTTACTGGAATTTGATTCATTGTTTTTCCTTGTATTTTTTATTTAGGTTTTTGTCGGTTTTACCTATAAACCATTTATTTTACACATCAAGTATATCATATTTTTTTACTCTTTAAAAGTCTTTTAAAATTTTGTTATAAATAGCCTAGTAAAAAAATACTTTATTCTGGAGCAGATGGTCATTTTACACTTATTTCGTGTCATTCAAAATTATTTCTTTATATTTAAAATCGCATTTTTTTCGCATAATTTATTCGGCAAAATTTTAACTTATTTACAATTATTCTTGCTATTGCATACTTTATTGCATACTTTTTACATAAAAAAACTTCTCTATAAAAAGTGTTGTTTCTTCTAAAGAAAATCCACCATTCTTTTTATTAACATTTCACTCTTTTCATATTTCCTACATAGTCCATTTACTATAATATATTTTTTCATAAGTTCTTCTCCTTTTTCTTGGAGAAACGCGTTTCTTTTTATGATTAAATTATATTATAAAATTCGACAAAATCATATTTTGAGTCACTCAAATACTAATTTGCTCATAAACCAAATATGAGGAAGCTATAATGCTCCCTCAATTTTCTTTTTTATGTATTTATCTATCTGCATGCTCTGCTCTATTATATCATTGTATTTGCTATCATTTTTTATCATTAGTTCAAGCTTTTCCAAATCTTCTTTCATAAGCTTGTCCTCCTTTTTTCTATAATAGCAGTTTTTTCATGCAAAGTCTGTCGAAACTTGTCAAACAGCTAAAAACAGGCAAAAATTCAACGTATGAGAATGAGTTTTAAGTCATTTTAATTATTTAAGAATAAGTTTGTTGTCTAAGATTTAACGTATTCTTTCGCTATAGCAAAAATTGGCATAAAAAAAGAGGTAGGATTGCTCCTACCAAATTTTATTTGAATAATTTATTGAATGTATTTTTTCCTACTATTCCATCTTGTGATAATCCATTTCTTTTTTGAAATTCTCGTACCGCACTTTCTGTTGCTGGTCCGAATATTCCGTCTGCGTCTATATCAAATGAATGACAAATAAGCATAGCTTGAATTAAATATGTAATATTACCTTCTGCTCCTATTCGAACATTTATACAAGCATTGTAAGTATTAGCTCCAAATATTCCATCGACTGCTAAATCTCTATGATATTGTTTATTTAATTCTGTTTGTAGCGCTTTTACAAGTGCTCTTCTTGTTTCGTTTCCATAGATATTATCTACAGCAATATTTAGTCCGTATCTATCATTTAGAGTAGCTTGTATTTCTGCGACGTTGCCTTTTGGAACGTTTTCTTGTGGTTGAGGTATAATTTCATTACTTGGCTCAAAATTTGCAATCTCATCGAATGGAAATTTGTTTCCAGGGCAAGATGTAGCACATACATCTCTATGAGCCTGTACTGTTGTTATATTGTACTTATTCTTTAAATATGCAACCAATTCTTGTCCAGCTTTTATTTGTTCAGCTGGCATATCTTCTTCCATATAATTTCCTTCAAAGCATATTCCAATAGAATTATAATTTGAGCCATATGCATGTGCTCCAACTTTATCCTCTGGACGAAGTCTATATATTGTGCCGTCTTTTCTTACCAGAAAGTGATATCCAGCTCCACTCCAACCATTGTTTAGATGCCATCTATGAATGTCCTCGGCAGAACAGTTCTTTGCGTCTGCATGATGTAGAATTATTCTTTCTGTTGATTTTCTTGTAGACATATTTTTAAATTCTAAATTTGTCTCAATTATTTCCATAACTATTTATCCTCCTTATTAATTAGATTCTTAAACATTTCGTATAGACCTGTAGAAGCTAGTCCACTAAACATTCCAGTTAGTATTACTTCTGCATTTATACCATTTAAATTCATTAATACATTAATTACTAAACCTAATATTAGCATTATTAGTGGTATGTATTTGTTTGGTATAAAATCAAGGCTATTTTTTATAACGTAGCCTACACATAAACATATTCCTACAACTACTATACTAAAATATTGTGTTAATACTGATATATCCATAATTACAATTTCCCCCTATTATTTTATTTAATAATTAAAGCTATAACAGCACCAACAATCGCACCTACTACGGATAAGATTATTTTGTCTCTTATAGCTTTTTTAACTTCTTTATAACTTTGTGCCGGCTCATTCTCTATGTTGCCAACTCTAGTATCAAGCTTATTTACATCTTCTCGCATTAACTTAACTTCTGTCGCAATTTCTTTGATAGAATATGTAAGTTCGTGAATATCTTCAAGTTTGTTATTTATGTCTTTAAATTTGTCATCATGTTCGTCTAATCTTTTTGTATTAGACTTGCTTCTATCCTCAACTTCTTGGAGTTTGATTATATCTGACTTTTCCATAGATTATTCCTCCGCTTTTTCTTCTGTGCTTGCTGTTGTCTCCTCTGTTATGTTGTCAGTTTCTTCTGTATTCTCTGTTGCTTCTGCATAAACTTCTTCTGCTTTTAGCACTAATGAGCTATATTCTTCATCACTAATCTTATTCATGGCATAAAATATATTTAACTTATTCTCAATTTGTTCTTTTTCTCCATAATATTTCTTCTCAATTAATTTTAATAATAGTTCTGATATTCTCATAATTACACCTCTTTCTCTAAATCACTCTCTAAATTATCTAATAATAAAGCACTTGTCTCTGTTGTATTTAGCAAGTTCTCTATGTTAGTTAATCTTTCGTTATAGTATTTTGCTTGATTATTAAACATTGTTTCAATATCTTTTTTATATGTTATGTCTAACGTTGCTAATTCGTCGTCTACACTAATGTTTGTGACATTCTTATATGTATATAGTATTTTATCTATTACAGCTTGTTGCTCTTGTGTATATGGTATTATTTCTTCTTTAGCTAATGGATATTCTACTATTGCATTATTATTTTGTAAAAAAGTTTCTAAAGCTTTAGTGTCTTCGATTCCAGTAGTTAATAATCTCAAATAAGTATAACTTCCATCTTGTCTTAAGGCAATTTGCCACCCCTCTATTGTATCATTCATGATGTTCCAAGATACTCCTAAAAATTTATCAGATAAAACACTTATTTTTAAATTATCTGTTTTTAAATTTTTTAAAATCAATCCTTTTTCAGTGTTTACACCTAACGAAAATTTGTTATCTGTTGCCTTAAAATAGTTCTCATTTGTACCACCACTACCATTTAAAATTATAATTCCAACATTTTTATGTATGCCATCTTCAGCCAAGTAATCCTTTATCCCATTTGGCAAGCTTCTTAGTTTTTGTCCTTCTGCAAGTGGGAATAATATTTCTTGTTCTTGATGAATTTCATACAATTCCTCTAAGTTTAAATAATCTCCTTCTAGTATCATTGTGCCTTCTGTTATTATTGTAACTCCTGCACTATTAGTGTATTGCTGAGTTACGTATGTTAAAGTTTTTTCCTTATTCGTTTTGAATTTTACTATAAATTCATTTGTATCTTTCTTTTTGTTTGCAGATAGCAATTCGCTTGTTCCATCTTCATAAATTCCCGTAAAATTTATGTTATTCTCTGTAGTAACATTTGATTTGCATTTTAAAATATATGTATATTCAGTTTTTTCTTTAATTGTTGGTGCAATGATTAATGGTATTGCACCTGTTGTAAATTCAACGTTTCCTTCTCTTAAAAATATAAATCTAGGAGTATTGCTATCATTTATAACTTTCTCCACTTTGTATAAATTCTTGTTACTTATTGTTACTCCTAAACTGCCACAATTGTAAGCTGAGTAAACGACTTCCTCACTTCCAACTTGTACCTTCAAATTAGTGTAATCAACATAAGTACCTGCGACTACGCTCGCATCTGTTGTTACATACAATACAGCAGAAATAGTATCTAATTCACTGTTTAAATTTGATGGAATTGTCATATATCCAGTGCCAGAAGCTGAAAGCGCAACTTGTAGTAGCCTTTTTGTAAGGGAAGATGAATTTCCTGCAAATATTGATATTCTAGGGTTTCCACCTGTAGTTTCTATATCAGCATGAATCCCTAATGTTTTTCCTAACAACTCTCTTCCTCCGAGTTTAAAAGCTCCGTAAGTATAATTCCCATCTTTATTTGCAATTAATCTTCTACCGGTATCTAGTACATTTCCTCTCAAGTTATTCGAGGCATCAACTGTATCTTTATTCAATAAATTAATATTATCTCCAACATTTTCTATTTGGCTAAGAGTATATGCTGATGGTGATGTTCCATATGCAACCTTATCAAATGTAAATAAATTATCACAAGTAGTTTGGTCTGGTTCGTTTCCTTCTCCATACAATTCAGTTAAATCTATACAAATGAAATCTCTAAAATAAGCTTCCCACACTTCATCAGTATTCGAAGATTGAAACATTACTCCTATACTGCAGTTTGAAGATTTCGGTACTAAAATTGTCGAAACTGATGTTTCGTTTTGATAGATATTACTAGCAATACCTTTTGCTGGTTGTGGATAATTGTCGCTTGGTGATGCTGATAGAAATAATTCTGCAGATTCCCACGCCTTATCTTTTATGCATTTCATTGCCACATAATATTTATGTTCTGCTATCGTATTTAATCGCTGATAAGCTTTATTAAATCCTGACGTGCTTGTGGATATTTTTAAATATTTTATTCCATTTTTGTTTACTACACTAAATTTAGAAGAAGCCTTCCACTCATTTAAATCACTCTTAAAATCTGCATTTTTTACCAGGTTATTATATGGTTTTACTTCTTGATAGCTTCCACCTCTTAACTTCCACTCAAAATCCATATTTGAGCTATCTCCAAGATGTATGTTATTACCGCTTGCATGTCCTTCTGGTATTTGTGATTTCAGCAAACTATTTTCTTTTTTTATTTTAGTCAACTCTTCATCAACATCTTTTTTATTCTGTGCTATACCCTCTGCATTTTTCTCTATATTTTCATTCTGTGTTGTTTGTTCTTCTTGTATTGCTGTTATAGTTTTACTTGTTGTGCTATCGACTTTTTCTAAACTTTCTAGTTTTTTGTTTGTAGTTCCAGCATTTTCATCTAGCTTGTCCCAGTTTTCATTTAATGTTTTTTCAATATCAAAATTATTTGTATTTGTCGTTGGATTATCCTGCTTAAATAATTTTAAATTCGTTGTTTCACTCATTTTAAACCTCCTATGCTGTTCTTTTCCACATATAGCAAGTTATGTATGGTTGCAATAACGACAGTGATGTAGAACCTGCAGACTTTGTTGTTTGTTGTCCTGATGCAGAAATTGTATGAGTGTGTCCTGCACCTCCACCTTTACTCTTTGCAAAATTTTCCACGTTTCTTAAAGTTTTACTCCAAGCAGTAGCCACAGACAACGCATTAGCCTCCACTGATTGTGCAGAACCTCCGCTAGTCTGCCAAATATCATGTGTATGTGCGGGTATTTGATTTACTGTTAGTACTGTACTTCCAGTGTTTCCTCCGTGATTATGACTTGCTATTGTGTGAGTATGTGAGATATTTGCAGTTTTTGAACCTCCAGCCTTTTCGACTGTTTTAAAGTCGTTGTCTGATGCATCGACTCCAACAGGTACTCTTCCACTTCCCCATAACACCCATGTTCCAAATCCTAAATATGTGGCTGGATTAATATTTGTTGTTTCCATTCTTATATGTCCAACCGGATTTTCTGCTTTTTTGACTTCTAAAATTGCATCATTTATAGCCATTTTTATATTATTTTGAAAAGTATCAAACATTTCTTTATTTAATTTCGTTTTACCATTTTGAAAGTCAATTTCAATCATTTTTTTCTCCTTTCAGCGTTTCTATTTCTTTCTTTAATTCTTCTATCTGTGCTTGTTGTTCTTTTACAATTGGATATAACACCGATGTCATTGAATAGTTATCAACTCCATCATTGTCTTCACTTGTTATCTTACTTGAATAATTAAAATTATCACCAATTACAAATCCAATGTGCTTTTTCTTGATATCATCTTGACTCTTTAAATTATACTTGTATATATCTGTATTATTTAAAATATCTATTGCTTCTTCTAATGTTAATTTTTCAAAGTTTTTCTTTTGACTTTCTAGTGATGTATTAACAAAAGATTCAGCATATACATTTCCATGAACAAGCAATTTCTTAAAGATTGAAACAAGAAATCCCCAATTTGCATTGCCGATTTGAACTCTTCCCTGCGTATTTGCTGCATAAGTTCCATTGTCGCCAGTTGATACATTGTACCAAGTATAAATTGGTTGAGTTACCCCATCATCATCATTCTTTCCTAACCCTAAGAAGTATGCATCTTTATCTATTGCAATTAGCAATCCTCTTTTAGATGAATCTGTCTCAATACCATCAGTTCCTATTTTTCCAACATGCACATTATTAAAATAATAATCTGTCCCGTTTTTATCAATTTGCATTAATATATTCCCTTTACTGTCTTTTGACCTCAGATAATTATTTTCTCCAACATCTATATTCCCTGAAAATGTTCCATTTTTAGCTTTCATATTTCCATCAGTATCAACTAAGAAATTCCCGTTTGCTGAAACAGTTCCGTTGATATTGATTTTCTTGGCATCTATTGATACCGACTCAGCACTTTGATTAATTTTTGAAATAATTTCATCGTTTCCAACCTTCTTTCCAACCACAGAAGTTATATTATCTGTTGTTTGTTTGATATTAGAATATTGTTTTGTTGCATTTTCTTTTGTTTCATAAGTTTTACTTACTGAACTCGTAATCTCGCCAGCTTTTAAACTTATAGCACTATTCATTTCTGTTGTTGTACTGTAACCTTCTAGCTTTTTATTTACTGATAAATCTACTGATTCCTTAGTTTGTTTAATCTCACTATTCATTTCTACTTTTGTAGCAAAAGTATCTGAATATGTACTCTTTATCACGTATTTAGCTTTTATTTTTGCTGTATAATTGTTTATTGTAATTGTATTAGTTCCTTCTTTTAGAGGTATTTCAAGCTTTCCTAAGTTTTCTACACTTTCCTTTGCTTTCGTTGACCCACTCTTATTTACTCTTCTTACTACTTTTGCTTGTCCATTTTCTAGAACAACCTCATCACATACTTCGCTATTTTGTCTTAATGCCTCTGTTATTCCTAATGAATATATCTTTATATTGTTATCTTTATCAGTTACACTTATAAGGTCATCTCCCTCTAAATGTAAATTGTCATCTAATGTTAATTTATCATCTAGCAATAAATAATTAAATACTGTATTGTTTCCATATATGTGTAATTCTAGCAGGTTAGCCTCTATACAATTCTCTAATGTTACAGTCTTTATTCCTTCTGCTGTTCGAGTTAAGTCTTCAATATCTGATACCTTTTGAGATATGCTATCAACTGTTTGTTCTACTTTTGTTAGTTTTTGACTTTGTTCTGATGTTTCTTCAACTAATTGTTCGATTTTTCCTTCTGCTTGATCTATTCTACTTTGAACTTTTCTATTTACAACTTTTTGACTTTCTTTTTTTACTGTTGTTTCTTCTTTTTGCTTTATTTGAATTTTACTAGATATTTGTGCAATAAAGCTTCCTTCTAATGACATTTCGCCTTGATAAATAACATTTTTCCCGTCTATAACTATCTTGTCTCCTAGATCTATTGCTGGATCTATTACAGTCTTACCCTCGAAAGTATTTGATGTCAAATCCTTTATTTCGTTGTAGATTTTTTGAACTTGGTCTTCATCAACAATGTACATATTTTCTTGATTTATCCAAAGATTATTTCTTGTGTCATCTCCAAATTTAAAACTTCTTATTCCATCTTCATAAGATACTTTTGAAATTTTAAATTCTTCACCCCATTTATATTCTCCAAATATTTCAAGAGGAATTTCTGTTTCATCTTGATAGAATTTTCTAAAGCATAACTTTCCTTTTCTATCAATACAAGCAAATCCACCAGCACTTTCTGCAATATAACTTATATATTTTCTTGCGGTTACAGTATTATCATAAACAGCTACTTTCTTATCTGAGTTTAAAAAAGAAGTAGAATTTAATTTTACTCCTGCTTTTTTACAGATATCTTGTGCAACTTCTAATAATGTTGCTTCACCTTTTGATATTAATTCACGACCATCATAATTAAATTCAAATTTAATCATATTATCAAGTGCTTTTATTGTTATTGTATTATCATCATTGTCTGTGTAATCATCTACATTATAAATTCCAATTGGTATCATTTCGAAACTACTATCATTACTACTTAAGCTTTTGACTGGTATTCCATTTAATGTTCCTACCAACATTGCATTTACTTCCGCTACTGTTAATGCATGATTGATTAAAATTCCATATTCCACTCTTATTTTTTTGAGAGATTCTGGCATTTTATCTTTATATAGCTTCATTTCAACGTATTGGCTTGGTGTACCACCTAAGCAGAACTCTTCTTCAAATGCATTTCCGCCCTTTTTAAAGTCTAAAATATAGTCTGGATTTACTAATACATCGTCTATGTAAATATTCATTGCACAAACTGTGTTTTCATATATATTTTGTTTCCATTTTTCACTTGTTTCGTACATTAGCTCAACCCCTTTGCTTTATTTACTGTTGCTTTTTGCTGTGCCGTTAATTCCTTTTGCATTAAATTAAAAGACACTTTCCATTTTGATTTGGAAGTGTCTTCATCATTACTTGTTTGGTGCATTTCACTTGTTCTTTTGCTTACTCTGAATTTGGCATTTTCTAACATGCCACCTTGTACACTTGGACATTTTACTGTAATGATCATCGGATTTTGATATGTTGCCTGTAAAAGCTCTTCTGCTTCTTCTTCACTTAAATAGTCCCAAGACATTTCAAGCTTTAGCATTCCGAACTGCTATTGGATTGTCTATTAATGCACCTGTTACTTTTGATGTATAACTATCATTGTCTGTATCTTCTATATTATCTTTATATGTACTTGGTGTTTTCATTATTTTACCATTTAATTTCCATAACATAACTTTATCCTCCTACTAAAGCTTCTATATCTTTTCCAGTTCTTCTTGTTGTGTCTCTTAAGTCGTCTAATAATATTTGTCCCAGTTTTTTATTGCCAACATTTACTGTTAGATAAATTGGTCTATTATTACTGTTTCCTCCATAATTAGATAACACATCCTCAAATGTATCACGCATAATGTTTTGTGGCGTTGTTATTTCCGGATTGTTGCTTGCACCTGAGTACTCTCCAAATATGGCTAAAGTTTCATCATAAGCAACATTTCCTTTTGCTAAACGAGGTAAATTCAAAGTGTTTATTGTTCCAACTGAAACTCCTGGTATTAAATTAATTAATTTTATTCCTCCATTAATTAACCTTATTGCAGTATTTATTGTCTTCTCTATTAATGAAATAACACCATTAATACCAGTTTTAACTGCTCCTGAAATAGCATTTCCTATACTTGTTCCTAAATTAGTGAACGTATTTTTTATGTTCCTCCAAATACCATTAAAGAAATTTCCTATATTACTAAAAATACTCCTTATTCCGTTATATGCCTCTTGGAATTTATTTTTTATACCGTCTCTTATTTCAGCAACCTTATTAACAATGTTAATTTTTAAATTTGAAAAGAACTGTCCAACATTATTTACCCAATTAGATACTGTTTCTTTCATTTTATTACAAACATTAGTTACCGTCTCTTTTATTTCATCCCAATGTTTAACGCATAAAATTATAATAGCAATTACGGCGGTAATAGCTGCTACAATTAATAATATAGGCCAATTAGCTGCTACCCATGCTACTCCTTGTGCAATTAATGCTGCAGTATGTTTTAAAGTTGCTACTAAAGCTCCCGACTGCACAAAATTATATAATTTTATTCCTGCAACAACTAAACCGATTGCTATAGCCAAAGATTCAAGAATTGTTACTGCAATTTCATTATCTCCAATCCATTTTAAAGCATTTCCTATTGAATTTAAAATATCTCCTGCTATTGAAAGAGCTATTTCACTTAATGGCTTAATTAGACTCAAAAAGTCATCTAATACTGGCTTTGTAAAAGTAAGTATTCCAGAAAAAGCATTAGATACCCCATTTAAAAACTTTTGAAAACCTTCACTTGCCGTTATTTTCCTTATTGTATTAAGGATACTATTTAACATGTCTGCCATTGTTTGAATAATTGTATCTCCATTGCCCTCATATTTCCATGCATTTGAAAAAGCCTCTGCTATGTTTCCTATAATTGCTAAAATTAATTCTAATGATGTATATACAGTCCCATTTGTAATTAACTTTTCAACACTTTCCCATACTGATGAAATTAAACTTGCAATCTGTCCAGCTGTAATCTTTATTTGTTCTATTAAAGTTACTCCATATTTATTCCAGCTATCAACAAGTGGTTTAAAAAAGTCATACAATTTTTGTGATAACGGAGACATCTGATTATCTATGCTTGACAAATCTCCTACATTAGGACTTGCATCACTGTTATGGTCTCCAACATTATTAATTTCGCTATGTACACTTGATAAGCTTTTACTTGTGTTCTTAGCCTGTTTTTGAGCATTTTTAAATGCTGACGCACTTGCATTGGCAAATATATTTACTCTAAATAAAGCATATACAACTGATTGAACTGCCTTTAATAATTGATATACACAATTTGTCACAAATTGAATTACTGGTGCTAGAGCTGAACCCATTGCATACTTCATATAATCTATATTTGCACTTAATTGTTTTGCTTGTGCATTTTGGCTTGACAACCATGCATTTGCACTACTGCTCAATGCAGAATAAATGCTTCTTAAACTAAATAATGCTCCTGCATATTTTAGAACTTGTCCAAGTCCATTCTTAAAGCCTGTTCCCATTCCTTTTATATTATTTGTAATACTTCGAGTTTCTTTTGATAAATTTTGACCAATATTAGGCATTTTGCTAAAAATGTTTTTTACTCCTAATATGGTAGGTTTTACCTGCTCTATCTTTTGCTTAAATGCACTAAAAAAACTACTCAATTTATTTTGAGTAGTTGCTGTTTGTGATGTTTGTTGTTTTAATTCAGCCATTTTAGATTTTGCGACGTCAAGTTGTTTATTATACATTTCTATTTCTGTATATAATTTTTGTGCTTGACTATTTAATGACGTAAAATCTTTATTGCCATTTAATGCATTATTTACAGTTGTGTCCATTGCTTTGTCGTTTGGATTTATTCCTTCTGGTGTTACATTTTTTCTTGTGTCGTCCACTATTTTATCAATTTGCGGATTTATTACGTTTAATTTTATTTGTCGAGCATTTATTTTTTCATTTAGACTATCTATTTGTTTTTGTGTTTGGCTTATTTGTTTTTCTGCATCTTTATTATTAATTTTTATAGATATATCATTATTTTCAATGCTTTTCTTTAAGTTCTGAATTTGCTTCTTAAATAATGGCATTTGTTGTTTTACTGCCTTTTGTAACTTTGACATATCTACATTTGCTAATTGTTCTTGTGTTTGTTTTATAATCTTAGTCATTTCAGGTAGTATCTTTTGAAACTCTTTTAAAGCTTCTTCTACTTTTGCAGTTACTATGATTTCTATTTCTTCAACTGTCATTTTTGTTCCTCCCTTCTTTTTAATTTTTAGCATAATAAAAAACACCTACATTAAAGTAAGTGTTTTATTTGGTTATTCTTATTTTATGATCCAATCATAACCGCAACTTTGGCATAAACATATCTTCTCCAATGTTGTTTTTGTTTTTTCTTTTCCTTCTAATTTTTTAGGAATAAATAAATTAGATAGTCCCAAAGTAAACAACCCTGCTGTCCCTCTCATGGCACTATGTGCCATCTTGTGTCCAATGCTATTACTTTTCTTTTGAGTTTTACTTCCAACTTCTTGCATATTAATTGTTACATTTTCACTGCCACATTTTGGACATTTCATATAGTTCATCTCCTTTTACTTCATATATAATAAATTATATCACTAATTTTCTATGTAATGTGTCGAATTTTGTCGAACAGTATAATTTTACATGTTTTTTTCTGTTTTCATTATACTTCTCATTCTTTTTATAATATCTTCTGGAGATTGTGGCTGTTGTTCTTTTTTAAATAACTCTTTGTAACTGTCTCTAATTGGTACTATTTTAGGATTTCCACTCATACTGTCTGCTCTTATAAGTTTATTTGTTACTGCTTCTTGCAAGTTTATTTCTCGTTTTAGGTCATCTACAACTTTTACTATGTGTGTTTGGCAATATATGTTTATTTCTGAGTATCTTGCATTCCAAAATTCCTTAGGTTTTAGATCAAAATAATATGCAAGAGGCTCTAATGCATATATTAGTTCAACTAGATTTTTGGAGTCTCTTACACCTTTTATTATATCATCTAGCCCTTGTAGCCTTGAAATTGTTGTTCTGCTATTTTGCTCATTGCATTTTCTGTTGATTTCTGAACTATCTCGTTCATATTTATTGTTGATAAAGGATTTGATGTCAAACTTTCTAGGTCTTTCTTTGACATCTTCTTTTTGAAAAAACCCTCTTCATTCAAAGCCTCTGCAATTCTCTTATATAGTTCATTATAATTCAATCCTTCAATTCTACATTCATCCATAAAGTCATAAACTTCATCTATGTCTTTAAATAATGCAAATCCATCTTCTGTTTCTGCTAATTTGTATATTAATATACCTAATGTTTCTGGATCTATTATTGAATATGCTTTTACAAAAGCTTCTTCAAAATTTTTATTTTTTAGTAGATTCGCTATTTCTACTATTTTTCTTGTTTTTAGTACTAAATTAATTTTTTTATTTTTTGTTTCTATTATCATTCTATTTTCTCTCCTTTATAAAAGAGAGAAGGCATTATGCCTCCTCGTTAAAATTATTCAGCTGTTGGAAAGCCTTTGCTCTCTTTAATCTCTGAACTTCTATAGATTGTTATTTTTGATTTTAACATACCATCTATAGCAATTTCGCTCATGCCAATAAAGCATGTTCCAGTAAAATACCACGTTAATGGTTTTCCATTCTCTGATGCTGTACTTTCTGGTAATTGAATTGCCCAATAGCCGTTTGTTTTAGCTGTTTGCAAGGCTTTTAGTTCATCATATTGATCCTCTTTAAATAATATTTCTATTTCTAGATTTTCTGCTTTTTGTCTTCCTTCTGCCATTCTTTCATCTGGAATATCTAAAGCACTATATGTAACTCCTTCTGGAGCCTTCAGAAACTCTGGTATACTTTGTACAAAAGCAATCTGCTTTCTTTTCCCAGAATTAATTAAATCAGCTAATGTATCAGCATGAAATAATTTTGTCAATGTACTTGTTTTTGGATCCATTTTGTTTTCCTCCTATTATCTTATAAAATTAAAAGAGGTCGTTATTGAATTATAACGTACCTCAAATGTTATTGTTATGCCGTATTTTTGCAGTATTTGGTCATATACTGCAGGACTGGTATTTGTCCTTATAAAATTATATTCTTGAAGTTTTGTATCAACTTCATCTGTCATTTGCATAGCTTGACGTTGTTTTGCATTCCAACAAGTTATTGATATTTGAAATGTAGAAAATATAGGAAATGCATTTTCTGTTAAATTCACAGATTTTAAAGGTGTATGTAATTCCAAACAAGGAAACTTACTTGTTGTTGTTGGATTTGTTAGAATTTGTTTATATTTTAATGAATCTAGCTTGTCGTACACTAAATCGCTAAACTCTTTTATACTTAAATCTTTCATTTACATACCTCCTTCAGCATTGCTTCTATTTTCTTTTTAACAATATCTACATTCTCATCTCTACTTTGAAAACCAGCACCACCCATAAAATGATTTGCCTTAATTCCATGAGCAATATAGAAATCTACTCCTTGAATATTGACTATTGGATAACCAAGTGCTTTTTCTACTTTAGAAACTGGAATGAACCATTCTGTGTAGCCACTTTCTATAAAGTGTTTTGATTTTCCCACATGTTCCATCTCAGCATTTGCACCAGTTCCAAAATATTCAAAAAATAAATATGAAACTCCATTGGACATAAATTTTGAAGGGTCCGCATAAACACGCCCCTTCACTTCTTTAGTAGACATATCAACCATTTCGACTAATATACCTTCTTCATTATGTCCTTTTTCTAGCCTTACAGCATAATCTCTAATGTTCTTCAAAACATCTTCGGTTATCTCTTTTGCTATTTGTGGCAATTTTTGAGTTATAGCATTTATATTTTTGAAATTATGTTTTACTTTAATGTTACAGCTTATCATTCTTGCACCTTCTCACATATATATAAATAAGTATTTCCGATTTTATTTTTATCGGTTACTTTATATTGAGGCTTAAATTCCTTTAATTTTGTGATATCCTCAAATGATATTCCATTTCCCTTTTGTATGTCATATTCATTTGTTGTTCTTGCCTTATATGTACTATAATCGACTTCTCCAGTAGATTTTCTGTCAAGTTCATTAACATCTTGTTGCATATTTAACCAAGCTACGCCTTTATATTTCCATTTTTTTTCTGGTTCTCCGTGGTCTTCTATCTCTTCATATTCTGATATATATACTTTTGTTAAATCTCGTAATAACATTACTTAATCCTCCTTAGCCCAGATTTTATAATGTCATTTCTTAACTTATCTATAATATCTTCAAACGATGTTGAAATAGAACCCTCGTTTCGACTCGTTAAGCCCTCAGCACCTCTTGACAGATATATTGCTTTTGTTGCTTTTTTTATATATGGAAATAATTTTTCGTCGTTTTTTTGTCTATTAGAAATATCAGAGGCAATAGAGCTTACTTCCTCTAATATTTCACTTAGAACCTCTTTGTCGTCTTTATAATTAGCTCCCAAATCAGCTATTATTTTATCTATATTACTGGTTTCTGCCATTTCTATTGCCTCCTTAATTATTCTTTTTCAGCTTTTGGTTCAGTTTCTTTTGCCTTTTCTTTCTTAGCTTTTGGTTCAGTTTCTTTTGCTTCTTTATTTATTCTTAGTCCTATAAATGTTGCCATCTTGTTCACCTCCTAGCCTTCGTATGAGCAATATACACCAGCTAATTTGTTTTCGTATACATGTCCATATAAATTATTGTTTCTATATTTGAACACATTGCTGTCTCCGTTTTGATCTTCGTCTGGTGTAAAGTATTTGATGAATTGATCCATTGCTGTTACTACTGCTGATTTCTCAACGCATAAGAAGTTTATATCTTTTCCACCTTCTATTAATTCGTAGTAATCTGATGTTGAAGGATTTCCTGTTGGAGAAGTTACTTTTGAATATGTTCCAGAACTTTCTGTGTAATATGCCTTTCCTGATACTACAGCTGTATCTTTTGACTTAATGTATGTATCTTTTGCTTTTTCATATCCGTAATTTTCTTTTCCATCATTTAATGTTACTGCTGTATACATTCTTGTTTGAGGAACTTCAATTATTGTTTTAAATCTCTCTAAAACTTTCTTTGATTTAGTTGTATCTAAGTCATCTATCATTCCTTTTAATGTTGGTGTTATAAATAAAATTCTGTTTTCTGTTGAAACTTCATCTTCGTCCATTTTGTTTGTACAAGCTCTTAATGCACTTACTACTCCTGCTCCATCAGAAAGAGTCTCCTTCTTTCTTGATATTCCATCTACTCCTGCAATTTTTGCAATTCTTGAAGCATCTGTTTCAGGAACTACTTTAGTTCTTACAAATTCTCCAGATAATCTAGCAAAAGGTAATCCTAATGCTTCTTGATTGTCTAATCTGTCAATTCTTAAATCTTGACTTCTTTCTTTGTCGTATTTTACTGTTTCCCATTTGAAACTTGTTGAACCTTTTGTGTATCCATCATTTCTTGAGAAATCTCCTAAACCGTCCATATCTAGTTTAGCTACTTTTATTTCTCCGTTTAGGCCTTTTTGTACTGTTGTTTCATCTCCATCTAAGATAGATGTTTTTGCTTCATTCTTGTATACCTCGTCCAATTTAGGTAGGTAAATTGTTGATAATTCAATATTGTTCATTTTTTATTCTTCCTTTCTTATTTTAGTCCCATTGCCTTTCTTATTGCTTCATCAGCACTTGACTTATTACCAGATGGGTCCGGATTGTATGGTGGTTTTTCTTTTGACCACTCATTAACTGCTTTCTCAACAATTCTGTCTTGAATTGCTTTTATAAGTTTTGTCTTTTCTTGTAATTGCTCTGCTGTCATGTTTTCATAGTCGAAAAGATTTAAAAATTCTGGATCAAATGCTGTATCAGGTGCTGTTGCAATCTTAAAACCTTCGTCTTTTAAATCCCTAGCATTTAATTTTCTTTGAATTTTTTCATTCTCTTCTGATTGTTTCTTCAATTGATATTGAAGTTTTTGTGTCTCATTCATCTGAGCTAATTTTTCTGCTTCTGACTTTTGTGTATCTTGTTCTAATTTCCACTGTTCTTTTAATTTTGTTTCATGTGTTTGTATTGCTTTCTGAACTCTTCTATCAAATTCTGCTTGATATTCTTTGTTTGCTAGAACATCGTCAAAAGTCTGTGTTTGGTTGTTTTGATTGTTATTCGTTACATTATTTGCCCCGCTTACATCAATGTTTGTGTTATTTGCGTTTTGGTTTTCGCCTCCCATATTTTCTCCTATCCCAATTTGTTCTTTTGCCCAAATTGTTACATTTAAAAATTCTGTTGTTCTTTATAGCCTGCAATCAGTAAAAAGGCATAAAAAATAGACGTACGTCTACGTCTAAAAATTTATAATTATAAAATGTTAATAACTTATTTATTAATTGAATGCTCCAGTGTATCTTTTAATACATTATCTGGTGTATCAATTTTATTTGTTGTTTTTATTATTTCATTTCTCTATAATATTACAAAATAGCCCTATAAATGGCCTAAATATTGTTATTATAGTAAATATAATCCAATACCAAGTTGGCATTTGTAATTTAATGCTTAATATTAAAACTAATAACCACATATTATTTTTCCTCCCTTGTTACTCCTTTTATAGCCCAAAATTGTGCTTCTTCTAATTTTGTTAATGCTAATGATGTTTCTCTACCTGATTTACACTTTAAATCTATTTCATCATAGATAATTGAGAAACATTCTCTTATATGTTGTATTCTGTTGTTTTTTTCTTCATCTACTGTTAAATATTTTGCTCTATCGTTCATTTTTCCACCTTCTTTCCATAATAAAAGCACCTACTTCTTAGTAAGTGCTATTTGTTTTTTTTTATTTGAACTGGTTTTTGTATGCTATCGTATTTATTAGTTAATTCTTCTAATTTATTTTTTATTCTTTTATCTATTTTTTTTATATCAAAACCATTAGGATATATTGCCATCATTTTTTTTACTGCTTCTATATATCTTTCCGAATTTAAAACATATTGTACTTGTTCTTCTGTCATTTCAAAACCTCCTTAATGTAATTATATAATTCTATATCTTTTCTTTTTAGTAATTTATTTTCTTCAAAATAACATCTAAATCCTTCTGAAAAATATTCTCCTAATGTTCTTGTGTTAAACTTGTATGTATTATAATCTATAATATAATTGTTATCTATATCATTGTCATATATTCTTCTTTGATATTCTGATATAAACTTTCCTGTATCATTCAAAAACATATTATCTTGATAATACTTTATATTTTGTGTATCTGTTATTATATTTATATCCTCTAATCCTTTTTTCTGTATTTCTATGTACTTTTTATCATGTAATAAATCTAATTTTGTTTCTATTGTATGACCTATTTCGTGTAATATCTCATATTTATCACTATCTTTTAATAGATATATTATATCCTTTCTCCTATCATAGCAACTATTATCTTTAGATATTTTAAATTTTGTATCTTTTATAAGTCCTTGAATTTTTATTGGTAATGCTTTTATAGCTTTTTTTATATTACTATCTAGATTTTTGCTATTAGTATAGTTATTTTTTCTTATATAATCAATATTATTATACTCTGCTTGTTTTTGTTTTTCAACTGGTGGCAAATATCTTATTGTACTTCGGCACCAGTGCCAATAATACATTATTGGAGGTAGATTAATTCCGAGGTACAAGCCCTTTTACACTAACTGGCATAATCTTAACATCTTTTTTACTGTTGCCCCAATACCTATCAAATTTATTTTCTTTGTTTATATAGAATCTCATCATATTCATTGATTGACACATTTCTGTACTATGTTCATCCGTTACTGCCCAAAATTCTACTTGTGCATCATCGTCTGCATTTGATTTTATTCCTTCTAGTTTAGCTAAATTGTTTAGGCCTATCATTTGTAAATCTACTGCACCTGATATCTTGTCATTATTCATATTAAGTTTTTGATTATTTTGTCTATTTATTATTATTTGAAATTCATTAGAATCGATTTCTAGGTATTTTTGTTGTTGTATATTTAAAATTGCTTGTTTGTATATTTGTTGAGCATTATATTGTATTGTAGCTTCAATATATTGTTTCCAATTAAAGCCTGAATAATTAGGTTGGTCTAATAATACAAGAAATAAAGCCATCGCTAATATTGATGGCTTTTTCTTCTTATTTACTTCTTTCTGTCCTTGTTCATAGTAATAATTAGCATCTTCATACATTATTTGTTTTTCTTGTTTTTCAAGTTTGTTTTGTTCCTCTATATATGCTGAATATATAAGTAACTCTAGTATTTCACTATTCTTTACTCTTGTTCGATTGTAAATATTATTTGCTAATACACTAAAATAGTTATTATTTTTTAGCAATCCTTGTTCTTTCCATTGTTCTATGTATATATTTATTCTCTTCTTATTTTTATTATCTACTATGTCATATATATTCTCCGATGTAAAATTAAATGTGTCAAATAGTTCTTGCAAGCGATTTTGAGTTTGTTTTGATGTTTTATTGTATAGTTGCTTTAATTGTTTCATATAATCATCGTGTTGTTCCCACATATAAAGCACCTCTATTCTAATGTTATTTTCACTTCATTTAATTTACATGCAATATTATTAGTTATTGAATCATCCTCTTTGTTTTCAAAGTGTATTTCATTATCAGAAATATTTAGGTATATAATCTTGTCATATATTTTGTTACTGTATTCTATCTTTAATCCTTTATTGATTTTTGGATTATATGGGTTTAACATCATTTTTTTCTCCATTCCTTATTAAATTATCTTGCTTTCCATTATCTTGTTTTGATTTATTGTTGACTATTTTATTATTGGTTTCAACTTCTGTTGTATCTTGTCCAATCTTTGCCATGTTTTCTAAATTCTTTTTAATATTTTCTTCATTTTGTTTATCTATCTTTTCTAGTTCTGAATTGCTATCTAAGTCATCTGGTAACATATCAATTATACTTGCATCACTTAGTAATCCTCTTAGTTTTAATGCTCTTGTTGTTTCTGTGTCTTTGTCTGTTGGTAAATTTCTTTGTAAATCAATTTTTATGCTCCTAAAGTCATAAGATTTATGTTTTCTTTTATTTATTCTGTCTATAATGGTTTCCCATCTTCTTAATATTGCTTGTTTAAAATGTTTATCTGCATCTGTTATCATCTGCTCTAATGCAAAGAATTTTCTATCTAATGCACTTGCATTATCTGCGTTGGTAAATCCTAAGTCTGTTATATTAGGCACTCCACTTATCATAGCAATTAAATCTATTAATGTCTTTTTATGATTTTCTAATGCTGTATCTTGTACACTCTTTTCAACCCAAGCAATATCGCCTGAATTGTCTGGTGTATAAAATACTTGCATTTTCAATAACGCTTTGTCTTCTTCTTCTCTTGCTTTGTTAACTACTTGCTTAGGTTGTCCATTTTCATCTAATTCCGGATTACCTTCTTTATCTAATTTTGTTGTCATTAATTCATTTTGTGGTGCATAGCCTGTTATTTTTAATTTTGCATCATCATTATATTGGAACGTATTTCTACTATTTTGTATTACTCTTTCGTAAGCACAAATTAATGAGACTACCAATTCAAAACTTGATAGTCCCATTTCATTTTCTATTGCAATACAAGGAAGCATATTCCATTTACTTTTTTCAAATTTCTGTTTATCTTCTTGTAATTTTTTATAATCATTTGGTGTTGGTGAATAGTATCTTTTACCATTTATTGTTGTTAATTCTACTATTGTTATATCTGCACCGTTTTTATCTCTTTCAGTCCATTTCCTTAGTTGCCCTATTTGTTTTACTGGTGTTGAATAATCAAATATTCCTATTGTATTTAATGCACTTTGTTTTGTATATACTATTTCATTATCTTCATTTTCATATAATACTTCATAGCACCCTCTCATTCCAAAATAGTCAAATGCTAAATCAAAAAATTCTGTTGAATCATCATTATATTTACTTATATAATCTATAAGAACTTTTAATTCTTCATCTTTATTTGCATCTATATTAAATATTTTATTAAACAACTTCTTTATTATATTTAATTTTGTTGGATCTGATATTTTTTCAACATCATATACTGGTGCTTTTCCTGCAAAATACCCCGTTACCATTGAATTAATATAATTTTCAAATGCAACTTTTATTTTGTCATCATTTATACTTACTAGCTCTGAATTATCTGTTTTTCTTCTTATTCTTTCATATAATTGTTTTCTTGCGTTCCACTCTTTATCCGCTAACATTAATATTTGAGCTACACTATTTTCATTCTCTAGTGTTTCTTCGTTCCACTGTATCATTATTTTTCCTCCTATACTGGTTTTACATATCCAAATTGTATTGTATTTGGTCTTGGATGTTCATAAACTCCCGTTAAGCAATCTTCAGCATCATCATGTTCATTCTTTCCTGCTCTTACATAATGTTTTAAATGTTTTGCAAATTCTGGCCATCTATCTTCCCAATTAATCGGGAAATATATATTATTCATCACTCCAGTTGAATTGCTTAATATTCTTGCAACTTTATTTTCTCCCTGATGAAACCAATTTACTTTTGTGTGAGTATTCTTTAACTCCTTTAGCTCTTTTTGTACGTTCCTTGCAAATCCTCGTCCACCGTTATTGCTTTCTATATTGGCATTTCCCACATTATCTTTTGTTAACATTCTGGCTACAGCAGGTTCCGTTACTTCCATAGATTCTTGTGTATAAATAACGTCTAAGATGTAGTATTCATTGTTATACATCTGATAATCTATTGAACATAAATAATCCTCGCCTTCATCTGCAGTATCTGTATAATTCATAATATAATGTGCTGGTGGTAATTTTTCATAAGTTTTAAATGCTGTATATAATCTATTCTTCACATCTATTGGCTCTTGTTGGTAGTTCGCATATATAATGTCTTTATTCATATTTTTAGTTTTTAATTCATAGTCTTCTTTATTTAATATTGCATCACACAACATTGAGCCATCTTCTTGAACTGCTTTATAGTTTATATGTCTCACATTGTCATAATTTTCTAATATATAACCAGCCAAATCATTGCTGGACCATCTTGTCATAATAATTATCAATTTGAATCCTGTTTCTGTTCTTGATAACATTGTATTGTTAAACCAGTCTATTTGTTTTTGTAAGACATTTTCGTTGTATGCCTCTTCAACATTCTTTATTAAGTCATCTATTATCATTAAAGTACAACCAAAACCAGTTGCAGTTCCTTTTGGTGACGTTGCCAAATAATTTGCTTGTCCACTTCCATCTAAAGCCCATTTATTTGCACTAGATTCGCCAAGTTTAATTCTTGTATCCGGAAATATGTCATTATATACTATTATTCCTTCTGTCTTTTCTGAGGCTATTGTATCTCTTACTGATTTTGCAAATGTTGTTGACAATATTTCATTATATGAACCCGTCATTACTTTTTCTTTATTATTGTTTCCAAATACCCATTCAACCAATTTTCCTGCTGTTCTTGATTTGCCATGTCTTGGTGGCATATTTATTACGCAAATTCTATCATCACTTTTGTAAAAGTCTTGTAATTCATTACACATACTTTTTAAAAATTGTCTATCATCTTTATAAAAATCTGGTGCAGTTAATTTACAATATTCAAAAAAATCACGTCTGGCTAATTCCAAGCGTGCTTGTTTTTTTAATTCTTCTTTCAGATTATTATTCATTTAATATCTTTCTCAACTCTTCTGTTGTCATTCCTGAAAATGGATTATTAACTTCTCCAGATATATTGACTTTTTCTTGTGGCTTTTCTCCTATTGTATCTCTTAACAATTCAAATGCTTTTGTATTGCCTTTTATCGCTTCTTTCCATAATGCAAACACTGCACAACTTTTATTACTTACCTCTTTATCTGCAAATCCATACTCTATCATCTGCTGTTTTAAGCTTTCATCTGATACTTGACCATTTAAAAACTTGTTTATTATCTCTTTAAAAGTTTTATTTTGTTGCCTTTTCTTTGCACTTGCTTTTCCTGCTTTACTTGCATTTTTTCGGCGTTGACTCGGAGTTAAATCTTCATTTTTTATTAAATTTTGCAAATTTGCCATTTTTCTCACCTACTTTGTCTTTAACTCTCTATTTGTATTTATTGCATTATCGTTTTCATAGTTTTATGATTTTTAAGAAAATCTTTTGCACTCCAATATTTAAGTCCTTTTTCTTTGCACTTTTTTATATATTCTTCTGCTGTCTGTTTTGTCCACTTCATATTTCTTTTCCTCTCTTTCACACTGCTTATTGTATCTGCATAATTCACACTTATATTTCATGCAATTTTTATAATTAATCTTTTCTTTCATAGTACGCACACTTTGTTATAACTACGTCATTTAAGGCGGATATTCTTATCTCGCATAGATCTTTATCTTTATTTTTACAGTTCTTACAATTTTCTTTTACATATTTCTCATATCTTTCTTGATTAGTCATAACAACACCTCTTTCGTTAATTTATAATAATTGGTCTAGGTCGAAGGAGTTGAACCTTCAATCTCAGGTATCCAAGACCCGCATTTTACCATCAAAACTTGACCTAGATATAAGGCTTAACTAGAATTGCCTTTTATATACGAATCTTATGAAAGGAGTGTGCCTAGTAGCAACATATATATTAACTTTATCTAGTATTAGTTAATAACTAATTTCAAACTATTTTCCAATCTTCTGCTAGCATATCAGCTTGACTTGCTAACCAACCTAATTGAACTCCTGATGTTCCAACAAACGCTATTGCTTTATTGCCTATTGCATCGTGTTCAGCATTTATTGTTTCATTATTAGTGTTTTTATAACTTATACAAGTTGCAAGTTCTATATATTGATTTTTACCATTCCACCCTTGTCTTTGTACTCTTTTGCCTACTTTTAATAATTGTATTGCTCTACCAAAATCCATTTAATTTTTCTCCTCTAACTTGATGCATTTATTTTCAAACTTCTTATATGCATCAAAATATAATTCTTTTTTATCTCCGTTATATGTTAGTTCGTAATACATTCCATCATATAATGTTGTACTTAATAAGGCTTTATTGTTCTGCAATGTCTTACAGCTCCATACGACAAATATCTCAAAATTTGGAATATTATCACTTTTATCTAAATGCTCTATTGCATATTGCTTTACTATTTCCTTACATTTCTCAACAAATTCTTTATTTTCCATATTTTTACCTTCTTTCTTGCATAAATAATAGAGCCTATCGTTTGATAAGCTCTTTTTTGTTATTCTAATGATTTCCTTATTTCTTGTATTGCTTTATTAAAGTCTTCTAATTTTATGAATGTATTATTTTTGTTTGCCAATATTTCTGTCACTTTTATCTCAGATAACTCTTCAATATCTTTTTTTATATAAATATTCTCTTCATTGTAACATTCTTTTTTGATGTCTTCTAAAAGCTCTTTGGCTTTGTTTAGTTCTGTATTTGGATAACAATTAATTATTTGTGTTGTATATAATATATACCAATTTTTGTTCAATTCACTTATAGAATATTTATTTTCGTGATTACAATATGGGCATTTACTTAATACATTGTTTTCTTCTAATTTTGTTTCTTCAAAATCTATTCTTTCTTCTGTAGCGTTTTTGGCTATTTTTTCATTTTCTTTTAAAACTATATGATATTTACGCTTACATTCATCACAGATCATTTCATATTCCATATATAACACCTCCTTTCTCAGAGACATTATATATGATTTATTTTGTAAATGTTGTCGAAATACGTCGAAAGAGCCAACTTTTTGTTAGCCCTTTTCTGTTTATATAGTCTTACCTATCTATCCACGATACAATTATAACACGTTTTTTTGACAAAAAAGTCTCATTTTTGTCTCACTTTTGGCTCACTTTTTTTATTTCTTTATGTACTGCATATACAAGCTCGCTATGTCTACGCTTATATGTTCCTTCTGACATACCTTCATTTATGATGTCCCACTTATCTTGTCCTAGTTGATATTGATGTTTAAATATGTATTTTGCATTCTTGCTGATTAGCTCTATTGCTTGATTCACAATCTTTATTTCTTTTGATGCTTCCTTAATATTTGAATCTTCTTGTAGCTTAATAACACTGTCTAATACTCTATCTGATGTTGAGTATGGAGCTTTTGGCATTCCATCTACATCTGCAGCACATAAACTCATTATATCATCTCTTATATTCATCAACTTAATTTGATTGTAATTATATCTCTTTAAACAACCTTTAGCTTCTTTGTATTCTTCTTTACTAAGTTTCATTTGTACCTCCTATATTTTAACATTCTCTGGATGCACGCTCTTCTTATCCGGACTAACTTCCTCTTTAATAACTCCCAATTGATACAATGTAAATGTTTCTTTGAATCCATATTTCTTATTTTTATATAGAAACGTTGTTTCATTGTTTCTTTTTACGAACTCATATTCTTGTTTATTCTTTATTACTACTCTTGGTATCTTCATATGTTTTCCTCTTTCTTTTTCAAATTCAATACATTTTGTACTTGTTTTTGAGAACTTTACTCAATTTTTCATATAAACTTTACTGTTTTGGGTTCATTTTGTAATTTTCTAATAGTTCATGTAATGTTTTTATTCTTTCATCGGTTCTAATCTCTAAACACCATAATACAGTTTCTTCTTCTTTAGTTTTTGATTTTTCTCTTCGTCTAGATATATCTTCTAATTTGCCTTTCAATTCTTCTATTGTATCTTCTATTTTTTTCTTTGAAATATAATTCTTATCTACATAGTCTAAATCTAATTGTTTTGAATATTCTTCATTCTCTTCTTGTAGTTTGTCTAGTAAATTTAAAACTATTTTTACACTTTTTGAATCCTCTAATGATATTATTTTATAATTTCTTGTCTTTCTTCTAAATTCAAATGTATTTAATATTTCAACAGCTTTCTTCTCTTCCTCGTTCATTTACTCTTCACTCTCTTTTAAATAATCTTCTGCCATCTTATTTGCTATTTCAATTTCTGTCTCTATATGACTTTCATATTTAATTACTTTAGCTCCACAATGTGGACAATATTTTAAGTTATTTTCTTCTGGTGTTCCTTCATAAAATAGCCATTCATCATGGCAATTGCTACAATACCATAAACATTCTTCTGTTCCGTCTTCTCTAAAAGTACATTCTTTTTGTTCTTTTATTTTTTTGTTTAATTCCTCATTCTCTTCTAATACTTTTTTATAATCTGATAAAATATGTTCTATTGCTTTTTTGTCTTTATTGTCTATTGAATAATCATTATTAAATTTTGTTGTTATCAATTTTGCTATTCTTGCTATATCTTCTTCTATACTATTTTCCACTTTAATCACCTCCTACTATCTTCTGTTTGTTATTTCTATCTATTCCTACATAACAACCTGTGTTTTCTTCTTTTGCATCTTTTCCTGGATATAAAATGCATTTGCTATTTATGTTGTTCATACAATCTTTGCATTTTACTAAATCTTCAAATAATTGCATTATAACCATTCCTTTCCACATTTTTTGCACTTGTATACAATGTGGTCTATTTCCATGTCTAAATATTCGCTTTTCATTCTTCCACCACATTCAGGGCAATGTAAACTAAATATATCTTTAATTTTTTCTAGTATTCTTTTTATCTTTTCTTTCACTATGTATCACTCCTCTCTCCAATTTTCATCTAGCCATTTATCGAAAATTCTATCTACTGTTCCAATTAGCATTCCACTTATAATTAAAAGAATGCTATTATCTGTTAAAAGTACAGTTAAAGTTCCTATTACTAATATTAGCAAAACAAATAAAACAGCTTTTATTATTTCTTTCTTCCAATCTTCTTTCATACCTTATTTACTCCTCTTCTGAAAAGCAACCGCATCCGCCAATATCAAACAAATCTATCTGTGATTTATCTTTTTCATAATCTTCTTTTAATTGCTTTAATGTATATGTTTCTGCTTTTCCATTTCTTATTTTTTTCATCATACTTACATCTTTTCCAATATATTTTATGATTTCATGTTCTTTTTCTTCATATTCTTTGAATTTTTCAGGCATTTTTTCAAGTACATTTACCCAATGTCCCTGTCCAGCTTTGCAGCAAAAGCCTCCACAGTTGTTATGAGAAAATCCCATTTTATATAACCTTGGGACTTCTATTCCTATTTTTGCTAGTTCTTCTTGCATATCATACTTTGTGAGATACGGTTTATTGCACATTGGAAACTCTACCGTATATGGAGCCCAATTCTTTTTTATTGCTTCACATCTATGTATTTCTGTCCAGTCTATTCCAACATACAACGTACATTCATCTTCTTTATAATGTTCTTTTAACCACATTTTTGCTTGTCTCGTTTTTAACAACTTCGTACAATGTGCTACTCTTGAATTGCCCAAAAATTTTACATCTTTGTAAACTTCAAACGGTGTTCTTCCGTCACAAACTCTTACAAATTCACATCCTAAATATTTTTTTGCATCTTCTATGAATCTATATAAATCTTCATCTTCAATCAAAGTATCACAAAATAGTAAAATCACATTTTCTTTTCCATACTTTTCAATCACTCTTTTTGCTGCAAAAAAACTACATATTCCACCGCTGAATTGAATTATGTGTTTCATATCTTATTTACCTACTAATCCTTCTTTGATTAAATCTTGTATCCATTTTTCTTCCAATTTGACTTCTTCATAACCAAATATTAATACAAATTTTCCTTGTTTTATTTCTCTATTATCTTCATAGATAAATAATTTATGTTGATTATCTGACAAATATTTGCACCAATATTTTTCTCCGTCTTCTTCTTCGTATTCAAATCCAAACTTTTCAAGTTCTTTTAAATCTACATCATCACGAATTTTAAGCATATCTATTCTCCTCCTTGGTCATTCTTCTGTACAAGTTCTAGTATTATTTTCAAATCTATATTAGGAATTATTGTATGTATTCGCTCAGCTTTGTACTTTTGCTTTAAATCCTTAACAATTCGCTTTGCTTCTTCTTTTTCAACCTTTTTTATTTTGAATCGGTCTTTTCTTGCATCATTACCAATACAATTAAACAAACACTTATTAGCTCCTTTTTCTGTTGTTTCACAAATTCCAGGAAATTGATATTCTTTTTTTACGTCGTTATATATCATATATCTATATTCCATTCATGCCTCCTATTCTTCTGGCATTTCGAATACTGCTGTCTCTTGCAATACATCAGTATAGCCATCACATTCTGCTGTTCTATATTCTCTATAAGCTTTTATTATTTCTTGTAATACTTCTTTTGCTCTTTCTTCTGTTTTGTATTCTGCTATTGTATATTGATTGTCACTATTTAAAATCATTGTTTTATCTTGACTTATTATTACCATATTTATCTCCCTTCTTATTGCTGTAGAGCATCTATAAGCTCTATCTGTTGCTCTACTTTGTTTTGTAATTCATTAACTTCTAGTTGCTTCTTATCAAGCTTATGTCCTCTGCTTTCAGCCATTATCAGTAATACTAAAAATATTGCTAAAATAAAAATTGTATCTACAATATCCTTTTTATTCATTTTTAAATTTTCCTTTCTCTTTATCTAAGTATGTAACTGCTACTGCATATGCACTCCATATGTCTGCTTTAAATCCATAAAACCAACCTGGGTTCTTCTTTGTTCCTACTACACCAAATCTATCTATTAGTGCTTGTCTTATATTACAATCTTTTGCTTTCATAGAATTGCATAAGTTCATCTTTTCTTCTTTACGGTATATATAATCATATACTGCACCTAGTTCATCTGCTTCTTGTATAAATCTACCTATCCAAATGCAAGTATCAAAAACTTCTTTTCCAACTGGCATACCATAGCATGCTACCATTTCTATTACCACTTTTTCATATTCTGCATATCTCATGTGAAGAAGTAGCTCTTCGTTTTGAATTTTCTCTTTTTTTACTATCTTGTATGTTTCACTGTCTACAACACAATATGCACTCTCTATATTTCCGTGGATCTATTGCTAATATTTTCATCTTTTATCTCCAATTCTTCAGTTAAATACTGATATGTATATTTAGGATTATTTTTTCTTTGTTCTAGTTCTTTTAGATTTTTCAACGCTTGTATTAAATCTTTTTCTATAAACTTGTTTTTATATTTATCAATAAAAGTATTTTTCAATGACACTACTACATCTATTTCATCTTTTACTTTTCTTCTTTCTCCCCTTACATATTTCAATTGTTTTACTATTTTACATGCTCTAACTGCATCTATATTATGATTTTCTATATAATGCAGTAGCTCATCTTGTTTAATATCCCAAATACTTTGTTGATTTCTTAACTCTGATAGTCTTTTATCTATATCTTGAAAGAGTGTTAATGTGTATTTTAAAATATCTTCTATTTCCATATTCTCTCCTGTTTATCTAACTCTAATTTAATTTGTTCCCCTTCGGTACCTGTAACATACTTGCACTGTTTAACTCCTCGAAAATAAATGTTTTCTAATTGCTGACATCCGTCTACATAGTCCATATTTCAGTGCTTTTGCACAGATACCGTTCTAATTGTGGATAACTCATATCATTCTCCTAATAAATTCGTGTAATATGGTTCATATTCAAAGCTTCAAAACCCTTTAATGTTCTTTCGTAAACTGCTACCGTTTTACCTGTATACTCACATTTCTTTTTATCTATCGCTTTAACCATTCCCATGTCTGCTAATTCTGACAAGCGTGGCGCGGTGTAATTTCTTTCTGTGCTTGGAATAAAACCTAATTCGAATAGCTCTACTGCTAATTCTTTCGCTGTTTTAGGCTTGTCCAATCTATTCAATATTTGTATGTATCTTATTTTTGTTTTATCTTGTATATCATCAAAACTCATTTGCCTTGTAGTTTGTGTTATTGTACTCATTTGTTTCACTCCTCCTTTATATTTCACTCATTAATTTCATTTGCTCTTCTTTGCTAAGTGATTCCCAATATTCATCTTCTCTTAGAGCTTTTGTCTTTTTCATATACTCCGAAAAATTCCTTCGGTCCTCAACCCTATATTTATTTAATAA
>ULVW01079748.1_pt1 | contig 45404 bp, 44 predicted proteins | sample 1959801 | NCBI WGS metagenome assembly ULVW01 (sample SAMEA4835796, study PRJEB28245) | human gut metagenome | biome: gut microbiome; material: fecal sample | place: Denmark | collected 2008
GTCCTTTGCTCTACCAACTGAGCTATGGCACCGACTTACTTCGGTTTTGCGAGTGCAAAGGTAAGGCAAAAAGAGGTTCAAACAAAATATTCCAAGAAAAAACTACGAATATTTTTTTTGTTTCAGAAAAAAACTCTATCTTTGCACTCGCAAAACGGAAAGTAGCGCAGTTGGTAGCGCACTACGTTCGGGACGTAGGGGTCGGGCGTTCGAATCGCCTCTTTCCGACATGAAGGCTTAATTCGTTAGGATTAAGCCTTTTTTGTTGATTTCCTAAAAGCTGAAATTGACACCTCCCATAAAAGTGGCTTTGGGCATCGGGTAGCCGGATATGATTTCGTAACGTTGCGCTAGTAAGTTTTCTCCACGAAGCCAAAGGGCAAGGTTGCGAGTGGCCTGGAACATTCCGCGAATATTCCACAAAACAAAATTTTCTGAGGTCTCATCGCCTTTCCCGTTTACCTTCACGTTCGTATAAAGACCTTGTATATATTGTACGCCGGAGGACAACAGCCATTTCTTTTTTGAAAAGGAAATGCCGACATATAACTTGTTTTCCGGTGCCGTTACGACAGGATGTTCCATGTGCAGGTAACTGTAGTTGGCGTCGGCCGACCATGTTTTGGATATACGGTATGCCATTTGTGTTTCAAATCCGGCATTCTTGATTTTTCCCGTATTTACGTTCATCATGCGATGGTCAATGGAAGCCGTGGTAATCATGTTTTTACCGTTGATGTAGAAAAGGTTGAAGCCATAGGACAGGCGATTGTCAAGCAACCGTTGGTTGAATGCAAGTTCATAGTTCCACATGCTTTCTGCTTTCAAATCCGGGTTGGCTGTTCCCCACATGAACATTTCGCGGATGAGCGGATAACGGAAACCTTTGCTGGCTGTAAGTTTGATTTCAGCGTTTCTCGGAATTTGAAAGGCTAGGCCAGTTTGCGGAATCCATTCGGTTCCCGCCTGACTATGGTGGTCTATGCGGAGGCCGGCATTCCACGTCATCCACGAGCCGATTCTCTGGCGAAAGTCTATATAACCGGCGATTTCATTCTGTTGCTTGTCTACGATGTCCTTACGTTCTCCTTTTTGTGGACCTTCTACGAACTTGTTCCATGCTTCTCCGCCAAAGTGGTACCAGTCTATTCCGGCGGTCAGCAGGTTGCCTCGGAAAAGCTGTGCATTTTGATACCACGATACCCCCATCATATTGTCACGGGAGTGGAAACGGTAAGGCAATGGGCTTTCTCCTTCGCTCGGGGCATAGCCGTCATTGATTTTATGACGTCCCCAGTTGTAGAAGAAACTCAATCTCCCGGAAGTCTTTTCATAATGGTTCTCCAAAGCGAAAGACGTCATTCCCCGCGTGATGTTTTGGTCAGCGTCCAGTAACGGTTGGCTGACTTCACCCGGTTGTGAAGCATTAAAGTGGGTGATGTTCACGTCCGCTTCGGCTTTCCACTTTGAGGACAGCTCATATCCGAGTTTGGCATACCCGCCATATTGCTCGAAACCCATGTCTGCACGGTGTCCGTCGGTACGATTGTACGATCCGCTGACGATGCTGGTGAATCGTCCTTTACGGATACGGTTGGTGGCTTCCGTTTGGAGCGTGTTGTAGGAACCGTAACCGACGTGGGCATGGGTGCTTATGCCTTCTGTCTGCATTTTCCGGGTGATGATATTAATGACTCCTCCCATCGCATTCGAACCGTATAAAACAGAAGCCGGGCCGCGCAGGATTTCCACTTTTTCTGCCATGAGGGATTGGTAGGCGTCGGCTATGGGGTGTCCCATTAGGCCCATGTACTGAGGATGTCCGTCTATCAAGACCATCAGCCTGCCGGAACTTCCGCTGATGCCTCTCAAATTTATTTCTCCGGCAGCTCCGCCTGATACGCCGTATCCCATGATTCCGCGTGAGGAGACGAAAAGCCCCGGAACTTGCTCCGTCAGTATCGGAAGCAGCGAGGGCGTGTTGGCCTGTTCTATTTGTTTACGGTCTATGACGGAAACCGTAGCAGGGAGTTGTGCGGCATCGGTCTCATTTCGCGTGCCTGTCACTACGACTTCGTCCAAGGAACGGTCCTTTGGGGCGTTGCCCGTTTCTATTTGTGCTGCTGCGAATGGGGAATATAACATTCCTCCGGCCAGCAGGGATATGGCGAATGGCCTTTTCATAACTTTTTGATTTTTAGATGAAGCAAAGTTAACCGGAACTATTGGATAATGTATTACCTCAGCCACGGATAGAACAACCATTTTTACCTTGTGGGATATGGTTTTGTCGTTTTGCTGAGGAGCGTATATATGCGGAGCGGATGGTCGTGGACGCATATACGCTCTTACCAGTCTATTTCTTGAATCCCGTTGCTTTTTAAATAGGCATTGGCTTTGCTGAAGTGCTTGCAGCCTAAAAAGCCATGTTCGGCAGAACGCGGTGAGGGATGTGCGGCTTCCAATATCAGATGTTTTTTCCCGTCAATCAGGTTCTTTTTGGCTTTTGCATAGTTTCCCCATAGCATGAAAACCAGATGTTCCCGTTCCTCGCTGAGCTTGCGGATGACGGCATCGGTGAACGTTTCCCATCCTACGTTGCGGTGGGAACCGGTTTTGTATGCCCTTACCGTCAGTACGGAGTTCAAGGAGAACACGCCCTGTTCGACCCAACGGTCTAAGTTGCCGGAAGCCGGGACGGGTTTTCCTAAATCCTGATGGATTTCCTGGAAGATGTTGGCTAAAGAGCCGGGGATGGGGATTCCGTCCGGGACGGAAAAGCAGACGCCATAATATTGCCCGGGAGTGGGGTAAGGGTCTTGCCCGAGTATGACAACCTTCACCTTTTCGAAAGGACAGGCATTAAAAATGTAAAAGATACGGGAACCCGGAGGCAGCACGTGGGCACGGGCGTATTCGTTCCGCACGAAAGCGGTGAGCCTCTCGAAATAAGGCTTGTCGAACTCTTCCTGCAAGCGTAGCCGCCAACTTTCTTCAATTTTCACTTTCATAGTACGATGTGAGTTTGCTTGTTTCGGGCAAAGATAAGCAAAAATGTGTGTTTTCCTTGGTTTGTTTTTTAAAAAGAATGAAAATGATTCCATACGTTTTGCCAATGTGTCCTTTTTTCGTTAAATTAGAAGAATGAAACGGTTGTTTCGTTTTTTGTGTGTGACCCTAAAATAGAATATGTATGAAGCAAAAGAATAAGGCGGTTACCCTGCATGAGGTCAGACTGTTATTCGAAAATAAATTTCCAGAATTGCTCGCCGGGGCTGTAGACAGCCCGGACGAGGCCTCTTTCCGGCAAAAGATAGACGCTTATTTGTCGGATGCGTCGTGGAATGCGGAAGGGGTGCGGGTGGTAAGGCGTTTGTTGGAGTATGACGGCAGGGTCGTTCATGAACTTTCGGTCGGGGAAGACGTGAAGGTGGAGACCCTTGACTTGTTGTGGCGTTTCTTGTCCGGGCGTATGGAGGGAGAGGAGATTTCTCCGGATTTTGCGCTCGAATTGTACCACCAGTTTTCCAGATTGCATGACGCCCCTTCCGGAGTGCCGGAGAAAGAGGATGTGCTCCGGTGGATGCGTCGTTGGCCGGACGGGCTGAATGAACAGGTGAGGGCCATCCGTGAGGCGAACAAAGAGAGGATTATGGCGTTGTTGGTCCGGAAGATAGAACATCGTCCGGCTTCTTCCGGACGCTATGTGTTTCCGGAAGGGTGTGGCGAGGCGGAAAAGCTCGGATGGGTGCGCCAGTGGTGGGGCGAAGCCCGTTTCCATTTGGCTATGGCCGTAAAAAGCGCCGCCGAACTGAACCGGATGTTGGGCGGTACGCTTTCTGGCGAGACGATGCGCGTTTACCAACAGGCGCAGGAAAAAGGGATTCCCGTTTTTGTTACGCCTTATTACCTTTCCTTGTTGAACCCTACCGGGAAAGGCTACGACGACGCGGCCATCCGCAGCTATGTCATTTATTCGTCCCGCCTGGTCGAGACGTTCGGTGGCATCCGCGCATGGGAACGTGAGGACATCGTCGAGGAAGGCAAGCCGAACGTGGCCGGTTGGTTGCTGCCCGGCGGGCATAACATCCACCGCCGTTATCCCGAAGTGGCCATCTTAATCCCCGACACGATGGGGCGGGCCTGCGGAGGCTTGTGTGCTTCCTGCCAACGGATGTACGACTTCCAAAGCCGGCGGCTGAATTTCGAGTTGGAGAAGTTGAAGCCGAAAGAGAATTGGAACACCCGCCTTCGGAAGCTGATGGACTATTTCGACCACGACACACAGATACGCGACATCCTGATAACGGGAGGAGACGCGCTGATGAGCCGCAATGCCACGTTGCGCAACATCTTGGATGCCGTCTGCAAGATGGCCGTCCGCAAACGGCAGGCCAACCTGTCCCGTCCCGACGGAGAGAAGTATGCGGAATTGCAACGTGTCCGTCTGGGGACGCGCTTGCCGGTGTACTTACCGATGCGCGTGGACGACGAACTGTTGGACATCCTGCGCGATTTCAGGCAGAAAGCCGCAGAGGCGGGCATCACCCAACTTTTCGTGCAGACGCATTTCCAGTCACCTTTGGAGGTCACGCCCGAGTCGCGGGAGGCCATCCGGAGGATACTGTCTACGGGCTGGGCGGTCACGAACCAGTTGGTCTACAACGTGGCGGCCTCGCGCCGGGGGCATACGGCAAAACTGCGGAAGGTGCTGAACAGCCTGGGCGTGATTTGTTATTACACGTTCACCGTGAAAGGGTTTGAGGAGAATTATGAGGTCTTTGCCCCGAATGCCCGTTCCTTGCAGGAAAGTGCCGAGGAGAAAGCATGGGGGCGTCTGGCACCGGAGGCTGAGCACGACTTTTTGGAAAGTCTGGACGGCGCATCGAACAAGGCCATGGCCGTTCGGCAGTTTTGTGCCGCGCACGACGTGCCTTTCCTGGCTACGGACCGTAGTGTGCTCAATCTGCCCGGCATCGGCAAAAGCATGTCTTTCGCTTTGGTGGGAGTGGACGCCAAGGGACGCCGCATCTTGCGGTTCGACCACGACCGCACCCGTAGGCACAGCCCGATAATCGACCGTGTCCGCGAAGTGTATATCCGGGAGAACAAGCCGGTCTACCGTTACTTGTTGCAGTTGCAGGACATGGGAGAAGATATGGGTGAGTATGAAACGCTTTGGGCATATACCGAAGGCGAGACCGAGCGTCGCTTCCCGTTTTTTGAATATCCGGTTCCGGATTTCAGCGTGACGGGCCGTTATACGAATCTGGATGTGGGGGAAGGCGAGGTCCGGGACCTACGGCCTGACAGGTAAGCAACCTCATTTTGTTCGAATCTTTTATTCTTTCGCGTATGGATGCCTAACTTGTTGTAAATCTGCACGGAAGATACTGAGAAATCAATCTCCGCAGAAATGAAAATCAATCTCAGCCGAACGATTTTTCGTTCGGCTGAGATTGATTTCTCGTTCTGCGCCAAATGATTTGGCGGCCTCCTGAGGCCCCGTTTTGTCCGATTTTGATACTTTGGATTCGTGCCTGTAAACAAGCGTCCATGCCTCTTCGCCTTCGTAACCAGAAAGGCGAAAGGGCATGGACGCTTGATATGTTGCCGGATAGGCCGGAGCCGTAGGTTTACAAATCCTTAATCTCGTCCAGGTTATGCTGGATGTCTTCGTCTTTCAGTTCGTAGTTGGTCAGGTTTCCGGCCAGATACTGGTCGTAAGCGGCCATATCTATGAGGCCGTGTCCGGACAGGTTGAACAGGATGACTTTTTCTTCCCCGCTCTCCTTGCACGCCTTGGCTTCGTTGATGGCGGCAGCGATGGCATGACAGGATTCCGGTGCCGGAATGATGCCTTCGGCCTTGGCGAACAAGCAGCCCGCGTCGAAGGATTCCAGTTGCTGGATGTCGGTGGCCTCCATCAGTCCGTCTTTCAGGAGTTGGGAGACGATGACGCCCGCGCCGTGGTAACGCAGTCCGCCCGCATGGATGTTGGCCGGGGCGAAGTTGTGTCCCAGGGTGAACATCGGCAGCAGGGGGGTATAACCCGCTTCGTCCCCAAAGTCGTATTGGAAATGCCCGCGCGTCAGTTTCGGGCACGATGCCGGTTCGGCTGCGATGTAACGTGTCTTTTTCCCTTCCTTGATGCTATGGCGCATGAACGGGAAACAGATGCCGCCGAAGTTGGAGCCGCCTCCGAAACAGCCGATGATGATGTCCGGATATTCACCCGTCATTTCCATCTGTTTCTCGGCTTCCAGGCCGATGATGGTCTGATGCAGGGTGACGTGGCTCAATACTGACCCGAGCGTGTATTTGCAATTCGGGGTCGTGCGTGCCAGTTCGATGGCTTCCGAGATGGCCGTGCCCAAAGAACCTTGGTAGTTTGGGTTCTTGGTCAGGATGTCCTTGCCCGCACGGGTGGACATGGAGGGAGAAGCGGTGACTTGTGCGCCGAACGTCTGCATGATGCTGCGGCGGTAGGGCTTCTGCTCGTAACTGATTTTGACTTGGTAGACAGCCGCTTCCAACCCGAACACCTTGGCGGCATAGGAGAGGGCCGCTCCCCATTGGCCCGCTCCGGTTTCTGTCGTTACGTTCGTCACGCCCTCCTTCTTGCAGTAATAAGCTTGTGCCAATGCCGAGTTCAGTTTGTGCGAGCCGATGGGGCTGACGCTTTCATTCTTGAAGTATATATGGGCCGGTGTCCCCAGAGCCTTTTCCAATCCGTAGGCCCTTACGAGCGGTGTGCTCCGGTAGTATTTGTACATTTCGCGCACTTCCTCGGGAATCTCTATCCACGCGTCCGTCTGGTTCAGCTCTTGCCGGCTCAGTTCTTCCGCAAAGATCGGATACAAGTCTTCCGGTTTCAACGGCTGTTTGGTGGCCGGATTGAGTGGCGGCATGGGTTTGTTTACCATGTCGGCCTGGATGTTATACCAATAACGGGGGATGTCCTCTTCTGCCAGGAAATATCTTTTTTTCTTTTCCATAATGCTTGTTGTATTCGATGTGTTTATTGAATTTCTTGTTCTTTAGTTGCAAACTTACGCAAAAAGTTTGGAATATATGACGATTTGCAGGAAAATATGTAGGACATGCTTGATAAAAGTATTGGAAGTATGGTCGTGGCATACGGTATGGGGGTGGCGTGGGATGGTGTGGTCGTGTTGCATAAATATGCAGGAAAATCCGGGTCGTTCAACTCTTCTTTCTTTTGGTAATAAGCGGAATATGATTTGTTTTGAATAAAAATAAGAAAATATCTGTATATTATGCATGCGGTGAGGCTTAAAATACATATCTTTGCATCGAAGTAATAAAGGATAGGGATTTATGAGGAATAAGGACAGCCGTTTGGAAGCCATTAAGATGGTCGTGTCTGCACAGGATATTTCAAGCCAAGAGGAATTGTTGCGCGAGTTGAAAAAGATGGGTTTCATACTGACTCAGGCTACGCTTTCCCGTGATTTGAAACAACTGAAAGTGGCCAAGGCGACGAATGCCTCTGGTAAATATGTATATGTATTGCCGGCTTCGCCTCTTTACAGAAGGGTCTCGGATACTCACCTGACCGCTTCTGCCGTACATCAGGCCGGTGCTTTGTCCGTGAAATTTTCAGGTAATCTGGCTGTGGTCCATACTTTGCCCGGTCATGCAAGTCATATCGCATACGATATAGACAACAAAAGGTTTGAAGAAATATTGGGGACATTGGCCGGAGACGATACCATCATACTGGTGTTGGCAGAAGGAGTTTCCTCCGAACTGGCCCTGCGGCGGTTGGCCGAAGTGATTCCCGACATACAATGAATATAAAGAACGTAGAAAATCGCGAGTAAGCGAGCGCAGACGGAGCTTGCTCCAGGTCTGCCGAGCGGGAGCGGTTTATGTAAACAGTATATAGTTTAAGAAAGAAGTGGAATACAACGATGGAATCAGAGTGGTTGTGGCAGATGCCAGCCACGAAAAGTATGTAGATGTTATTCTTGCGACCATAACGGATTCTGCGAAAAAGAGAGGCTCCGGGATAGCTTCCCGTACGCATGAATATCTGGCCACGAAGATGAAGGAACGCAAGGCGGTCATAGCTTTGGCCGGTGAAGGCGATGAAGAGGAGTTTGCCGGGTTCTGTTATATCGAAAGTTGGGGAAATAAGGAGTATGTGGCCAATTCGGGACTGATTGTCGTAGAGAAGTTCCGGCGTCATCATCTGGCTACCCGTATCAAGCAGACGGCCTTCACGCTTTCGCGCCTGCGGTGGCCCCATGCCAAATTGTTCGGGTTGACGAGCCAGAGTGCCGTGATGAAGATCAATACGGCGTTGGGTTACGTGCCGGTCACTTTTGCCGAGCTGACGGACGACGAGGCGTATTGGAAAGGTTGCGGCACGCCGGAGCATCCGTGTTGCGTCAATTATGACATCCTGCAGCGCACAGGGCGGCGGTATTGCGTGTGTACGGCCATGTTGTATGACCCTGCCGCGCATCCGAACGAGAAACTTCCGGTGGAACTGCCGGAGGATGTGGTGAAGATGGCCCGCGAGGCGGCTGCAAAAAATCTGCGTTAATTGGAATAGACAAAATAAAAGGAATATTATGGCAAAAAAAGTAGTAGTGGCATTCAGCGGAGGTTTGGACACCTCTTATACGGTGATGTATCTGGCCAAGGAAAAGGGGTACGAAGTGTATGCGGCTTGTGCCAACACGGGCGGTTTCAGTGCCGAGCAACTGAAGGCCAACGAGGAAAATGCTTATAAGTTGGGTGCCAAGGAATACGTCACGTTGGACGTGACGAAGGAGTATTATGAAAAGAGCCTGCGTTACATGATATATGGCAACGTGTTGCGCAACAACTGCTACCCGATTTCGGTGTCGTCCGAGCGTATTTTTCAGGCCATCGCCATCGCACGTTATGCCAACGAGGTGGGGGCCGATGCGATAGCCCATGGCTCGACCGGGGCAGGCAACGACCAGATTCGTTTCGACATGACTTTCCTGGTGATGGCACCGGGGATGGAAATCATCACGCTCACGCGTGACAGCAACCTGAGCCGCCAGGAGGAAGTGGATTATCTGAACCAGCACGGTTATTATGCCGATTTCACGAAGTTGAAGTATTCCTACAACGTAGGTATCTGGGGCACGTCGATTTGTGGCGGCGAGATTCTGGACAGCAATCAGGGATTGCCTGAGAGCGCTTATCTGAAACATCCCACGAAGACGGGGACGGAGCTGTTGAAGCTCGGTTTCAAGAAAGGGGAGATTTGTAGCGTGAACGGTGTGGAGTATGACGACAAGATCAAGGCCATACAGGAGATAGAAAAGATAGGTGCTGCCTATGCCATCGGCCGCGACTGCCATGTGGGCGACACCATCATCGGTATCAAGGGGCGTGTAGGTTTCGAGGCGGCAGCTCCGATGCTGATTATCGGTGCGCACCGTTTCTTGGAAAAATACACGCTGAGCAAGTGGCAGCAATATTGGAAGGAACAAGTGGCCAACTGGTATGGCATGTTCCTGCACGAAAGCCAGTATCTGGAGCCGGTCATGCCGGACATCGAGGCCATGCTGACCAGTTCGCAGCGCAACGTGAACGGCGTGGTGACATTGGAGCTTCGTCCTTACGGCTTCACAACGGTCGGCGTGGATTCTCCGGACGACTTGGTGAAGAACAAATTCGGCGAGTATGGCGAGACTCAGAAGGGATGGACGGCAGAGGACGCCAAGGGCTTTATCAAAGTGACTTCCACTCCGCTCCGCCTGTATTATGCGAACCATAAGGACGAGGAACGAATCAAGTAAACCATGGCGGCGGAAGATAAAAAAAACAGATATTTCAAATGATAAGAGTTGGAATCATAGGAGGGGCAGGATATACGGCCGGAGAACTTTGCCGCATCCTGCTGAACCATCCCGAAGCGGAGATAAAGTTTGTCAATAGTTCCAGCAACGCCGGGAATAAGATTACCGACGTGCACGAAGGGCTGTACGGGGAAACCGATTTGGTGTTTACGGACCGGTTGCCTTTCGACGAGGTGGACGTGATCTTTTTCTGTTTCGGGCATGGCAAGAGCGCGGAGTTCTTGCAGGCTCACGATGTGCCTTCCCGGGTGAAGATTATCGACTTGGCGCAGGATTTCCGTCTGGCGGCTCCGGGCAATGACTACGTGTACGGTCTGCCAGAATTGGACAGGGCGGCCATTGCCGGGGCGCAGCATGTGGCCAATCCCGGTTGTTTTGCCACTTGCATCCAGTTGGGGTTGCTGCCTTTGGCTGCCCATGGCTTGTTGAGTGGCGACGTGTCGGTGAATGCCATTACGGGGAGCACCGGTGCCGGGGTGAAGCCCGGTGCGACCACGCACTTCAGTTGGCGCAACAATAACATGAGCATATACAAGGCTTTCAACCACCAGCATGTGCCGGAAATTTGCCAGTCTCTCCGTGCCTTGCAGCCGGACTTCAACGGAGCGATAGATTTCATTCCCTATCGCGGCGACTTCGCCCGGGGGATTTTTGCCACCGAGGTGGTCCGTGTGGACGCGTCGGCTGATGCCGGGTATTTTGCTGGGCTTTATAAGGAGTATTATAAGGACGCGGCCTTCACGCACTATGTGGACAAGGCCATCGACATGAAGCAAGTGGTCAACACTAACAAGGCTTTGGTGCACGTGGATAAGTTCGGCGATAAATTGTTGGTCACGGCCACGATAGACAATTTGCTCAAAGGCGCTAGCGGGCAAGCCGTGCAGAACATGAACCTCATGTTCGGGTTGGACGAAACAGTCGGTTTGCGCCTGAAACCGTCCGCATTCTAAACGGGGGCGCGACGGAATGTCATATTTAAGAAAGGAGGAATAAAATGAATCTATTCGACGTATATCCGCTTTTCGATGTGAACATCGTAAAAGGGAAAGGATGCCATGTTTGGGACGACAAGGGGCAGGAGTATCTGGACTTGTACGGCGGCCATGCCGTAATCAGTGTCGGTCACTGCCATCCGCATTATATAGAGAAGCTGACACGGCAACTTGGCCGGTTGGGTTTCTACAGCAATTCCGTGGTCAACAAGTTGCAGGTGGAACTGGCGGAGCGTTTGGGCAAGGCCTGCGGTTATGAGGACTATCAGTTCTTTCTGATTAATTCCGGGGCGGAAGCCAATGAGAATGCGTTGAAGTTGGCCAGTTTCTACAATGGACGCAAGCGCGTGTTGTCCCTTTCAAAAGCGTTCCACGGGCGTACGTCTTTGGCTGTGGAGACAACGGACAATCCTAAAATCATAGCTCCCATCAACGCCAACGGGCATGTGACTTACTTGCCTTTGAATGATTTGGACGCTTTCAAGGCGGAGTTGGCCAAAGGCGATGTGTGTGCCGTGATTGTGGAGTGTATTCAAGGGGTCGGAGGTATCCGGTTGGCCACTGCCGAGTTCATGCAAGGCGTGCGGCAGGCATGTGACGAAACGGATACGGTGTTGATTTGCGATGAAATCCAGTGTGGCTACGGCCGTTCGGGCAAGTTCTTCGCCCACCAGCATTTGGGGGTGAAGCCGGACTTGATTACGGTGGCCAAAGGCATCGGCAACGGTTTTCCCATGGGAGCGGTGCTGATTTCGCCCAAATTCACTCCGGTGTACGGCCAGTTGGGCACGACTTTCGGTGGAAACCATTTGGCTTGTGCCGCCGCCTTGGCCGTGTTGGACATCATGGAAGAGGAGCATCTGGTGGAAAATGCCGCCAAGGTCGGAAATTTACTGATGGACGGCATAAAGGCTTTGCACCTGCCTCATGTGGTGGATGTCAGAGGGCGCGGCCTGATGATAGGCGTGGAGTTGGACGTGCCTTACAAGGAAATCAGGAACAAGTTGCTCTTTGAGGAGCATTGCTTTACGGGATGCAGTGGCACGAATGTGCTGAGGCTCTTGCCGCCGCTTTGTCTGAGTGAGGTGGAAGCGGCTGATTTCTTGAAACGGTTGGAACGTGTAGTGAATAATTAATGAATAATCAAGCGGAGATAAACCGGTCGCAGGCGTATGCCGGAGACCGGTTTGTCTGCTTTTAAGGAGGAGAGTGACAATGAAGATTGCAATTATCGGTGCGGGCAATATGGGAGGAGCCGTTGCCCGTGGTTTGGCAAAGGGAAGCTTGGTCAAGACATCGGATATCACGGTGTCCAGTCCCAGTCGGGGTAAGTTGGAGGCGTTGAAGGTTGAGTTTCCGGAGTTGAACATCACTTGTGAGAATTCCCGGGCGGCGACAGGGGCTGATGTGGTTATATTAGCTGTGAAACCCTGGAAGATACAAGAGGTGATAGACGAAATCAAAGGTGGTTTGGATTATGACAATCAGGCGATAGCCTCTATGGCAGGCGGGATTGGCACGGCGCAACTTTGTACTTATTTGGATCGTGGTGACGGAGAATATCCCGGAGTGTACTATTTGATACCGAATACGGCCATTGCAGTTATGAGCGGTATGACTTTTATGGCTTCCGTGTGCTCCACGCCGGAATTGGATGCCCAAATGTTGGCGATGTTTAAGGAGATGGGGGATGCCATGTTGGTTGAGGAACGCTTGATGGACGCGGGAATGGCTTTGGCTTCCTGTGGCATAGCCTACGTGATGCGTTACATCCGTGCGGCTACCGAAGGTGGTGTGGAATTGGGCTTTTATGCCAAGGATGCGCAGCGCGTCATCATGCAGACCATGAAGGGTGCCGTGGATTTGTTGGAGGCCGGAGGATTGCATCCGGAAATGGAGATTGATAAAGTGACGACGCCCGGAGGCTTGACCATCCGTGGGCTGAATGCGATGGAGGAGGCAGGGTTCACCCAAAGCGTCATCAAAGGATTGAGGGCTTCGGTGAAGAAATAAGGAAAGGAGTGTCTTTATGTCACAACAATATAAACGCATAGCCGTCAAGATAGGAAGTAACGTTCTGACCCGTAAGGACGGGGCTTTGGACGTGACACGCATGTCGGCTTTGGTGGACCAGATTGCCGAACTGCGGGAAAACGGTATCGAAGTCATATTGATTTCTTCCGGTGCCGTGGCCAGCGGGAGAGGCGAGCTGAAAGAGGCCGTCTCGCGCAAGATGGACAGCGTGGACCAACGGCAACTGTTTTCCGCAGTGGGGCAGGCCAAGCTCATCAACCGCTATTACGAACTGTTCCGCGAGCACCGCTTGCCGGTGGGGCAGGTGCTGACGATGAAAGAGAGTTTCAGTACGCGCCGCCATTACCTGAACCAACGGAACTGTATGATGGTGATGTTGGAAAACGGGGTTATTCCGATTGTGAACGAGAATGACACAGTCAGCGTGACGGAGCTGATGTTTACGGATAACGACGAACTGTCCGGTTTGATTGCCACGATGATGGACGTGCAGGCTTTAATCATATTGAGCAATGTGGACGGCATATACAACGGCCTTCCCGGCGAACCGGGCGTGGAGGTTATCCGTGAGGTGGAACCGGAACGGGATTTGCAGGAGTATATCCGTACGGAGAAATCCGGTTTCGGACGCGGCGGGATGATGACCAAATGCTCCATAGCCCGCAAGGTGGCCGACGAAGGCATCGAGGTCATCATTGCCAACGGCAAACGCGACGACGTGCTTACGGACTTGGTTTTACGTCCCGGCAGCCGGGTGTGTACCCGTTTTGCTCCGCGTGAAGGCAATGTTTCGAGCGTGAAGAAATGGGTGGCTCACAGCACAGGGTTCACGAAAGGGAAGGTTTACCTGAACGACAAGGCGGTGGAAGCCGTTTGCGGCGACCGTGCCGTGAGTATCCTGCCGGTAGGAGTCACGCGTGTGGAAGGCGATTTTGAAAAAGGCGACTTGGTACGTATCATGTCGCCCGAGGGGCAGAATCTGGGAGTGGGGCGCACGGCATATAGCTGCGAGGAGGCCGTCCGGGTCATCGGGCAGCACGACTGCAAGCCTTTGGTGCATTATGATTATTTGTATTTGGAGTGAATCCATGCTTTCCGGTGTGGGGCGCACGTGTCCGGTGCCGGACGTGGAACCGTGTAGGTGAAAAATCAATGAAAACAATAATAAAAGGAAAACTATGGATTTGACTTCTCTGTTTGAACGGGCAAGAGCAGCCGGCCGCGAGTTGCTGCAATTGCCGGTAGAACGTGTGGATGAGATACTGCGTGCGGTAGCGGATGAAGCTCTGGCACAGTCGGAATACATCCTGTCGGAAAATGCGCGCGATTTGGAGCGTATGTCTCCCGATAACCCGATGTACGACCGCCTGAAACTTACATCGGCGCGTTTGGTAGGTATTGCCGCAGACATGCGTCATGTGGCGGATTTGCCTTCTCCTTTGGGAAGGGTGCTGAAACATACCGTATTGCCCAACGGATTGGACTTGAAACGGGTGAGTGTGCCGTTCGGCGTGATAGGGGTGATTTATGAGGCACGCCCCAACGTGAGCTTCGATGTCTTTTCGCTCTGCCTCAAGGCCGGGAGTGCCTGCGTGTTGAAGGGCGGAAGCGACGCCGACTTTTCCAATCGTGCTATTGTGAAAGTAATCCACGGCGTATTGGAGCGTTTCGGTGTGAATCCGGACATCGTTGTCTTATTACTGGCCGAACGTGAGGCCACGGCGGCTTTGTTGCAGGCACGCGGTTATGTGGATTTGCTGATTCCGCGCGGCAGTAGTGCTTTGATTCAATATGTGCGCGAGAATGCCCGTATTCCGGTCATCGAGACCGGAGCCGGGGTTTGCCATGCTTATTTTGACGTGGATGGGGATGTGCGGAAAGGTGCCGCTATTGTCAACAATGCCAAGACGCGCCGGGTGAGCGTATGCAATGCGTTGGATAGCGTGTTGGTTCATGCCTCCCGTTTGTCCGACCTGCCGCAATTGTGCGCTCCGTTGCAGGAGAGCCGTGTGCGCATTTATGCCGACAGCCGCGCCTTGACCGCCCTACAGGGGCATTATCCGGCGGATCTGTTGGAGGCTGCTACGGAGAAACATTTCGGCACTGAGTTTATGGATTACAAAATGGCCGTGAAGACGGTGGATTCTTTGGACGAGGCGTTGGCTCATATCGCCCGTTTCGGTTCGGGACATAGCGAGTGTATCATTACCGAGAACGCCGATGCAGCCGAAAAGTTCTTGCAGTTGGTGGATGCCGCCTGCGTATATGCCAATGCGCCGACCTCGTTTACCGACGGGGCGCAGTTCGGACTTGGAGCCGAGATAGGCATCAGTACCCAGAAGCTGCATGCCCGCGGCCCGATGGCGTTGGAAGAAATCACGACCTACAAATGGTTCGTGCAGGGCGATGGACAGGTGCGCCCGAAGTAGTCCGATTATCAATCATTAAACAACAATCTTATGAGAGTATTTCAAAACGTAGAAGACTTAGGCGATTTGAAAGCCGCCTTGCGCGAGGCTTTCGAGGTAAAGAAGAATCGTTTTCAATATCAGGAACTGGGGCGGAACAAGACTGCCCTCCTCATCTTCTTCAACAACAGCCTGCGCACGCGGTTGAGCACGCAGAAGGCAGCCATGAATCTTGGCATGAACGTCATCGTGCTCGACGTGAACCAAGGGGCATGGAAACTGGAGACGGAGCGTGGCGTGATTATGGATGGCGACAAGAGCGAACATTTGTTGGAGGCCATTCCCGTGATGGGATGTTATTGCGACCTTATCGGAGTCCGTTCGTTTGCCACCTTCGAAAGCCGTAAGGACGATTATGAGGAAAAGATACTGAACCAGTTTATCCGTTACTCCGGCAAGCCCGTATTCTTTATGGAGAGTGCCACGGTGCATCCCTTGCAGAGCTTTGCTGATTTGATTACCATCGAAGAGTATAAACGGACGGCGCGCCCCAAGGTGGTGCTCTCGTGGGCTCCTCATCCCAAGGCGTTGCCGCAGGCCGTACCCAACAGTTTCGCCCAATGGATGAACGCCGCCGATGTGGATTTTGTCGTGACGCATCCTGAAGGTTATGAACTCGATCCGAAGTTCGTAGGTGACGCCCGTGTGGAGTACGACCAACTGAAAGCCTTCGAAGGGGCCGACTTCATCTACGCCAAGAACTGGAGCTGTCCCGGTGTGACCCGTCCGGCGGACTACGGAAAGGTGTTGAACAAGGACATGAGTTGGACGGTGGATGCCGCTCACATGGCTGTGACGAACAACGCTTTCTTCATGCATTGCCTGCCTGTGCGCCGCAATATGATTGTGACGGACGATGTGATAGAAAGCCCGCAATCGTTGGTCATCCCCGAGGCTGCCAATCGTGAGATTTCAGCCACAGTAGTGCTTAAACGAATGCTTGAGGCATTATAGCCTTGACACATCTGGCCGGCAAGCGTAGGGTGTCCTTGTTTGCCGGTCAGGTTAAAAGGAATACAAAGGAAAGCCAAGGTCTTTTTATGAAGACTATTTGGGCGTGAAGTACTAAAAGCCGAACTGCCACGTTTTCCGCCCGTCGAAAGTCAGAACCGTGAAGGCGATGCTGTCACCTTCTTGTAGGCCGAGAGGAAGAAGGGGGAGGCTGGCATATACCGTGGTGGAATATGAATACGGGTCGCCGGGCTGTCGGTGATAAAGTGACAAGTGGTAAATTGTTCCGGTGTAGGAAGAACGGGTGGAATCCGTCCGGTATCCCCATTCCTGCCTGCCACCTTGTGTTTTAGGTGCGAGGTGAAGGTTGAGGTAATCTCCTCCATGCCATATACTGTTGATTGCCAATGGAGCGTCATCGTCCGATGGTTCTTCTTTCGGTTTCAAGAGGTTGACCGTCTCGGCTGTATAGACTTTAGCCACAGGATGCCCTTCTTGGTAGTCGGCTGTCACTTCGTAGCCGCATACGAGACGGTAGGCGGCATCAGGCTGCAAGCCTTGTATAGGGCTATTGATGGCATATATTTTACCGTCGTCGGTGACAAAATGCGTGCCGTTGCCTCTTGCATCGGTGTAAACCTCGACGAATTCCGTCAGAAGTGAGGGATATACGTATCCGTCTTCTTCATCGTCACTACATGCTGTACAGCACAGGCAGCCTATAAGAAACAGACAGGCTTTCCCCCTTTCCGGCAGGAACCGGAAAAGCGGAAAGCCTGTTTTTAATCCCAAATGCCTTTTCATATCCTTATTTCTGATGGGCGGCCATATAATTAAACACCGGATTGGCATACATCGTGAGCAGGCGTTCGCGTAAGAAAGCCGTGTCTGGGTTGGGTAGGATTACTTTTTCCAGACGGTTTTTGAGGTAAGCTTCAAAACGTGCTTTCTCTTCAGAAGTGTAATGTGCCACAAACTCTTTTGTTCCCTGTAACAAGTCGGCAGCCACATAATTTCCGGCGTATAACTTGTAATTGCGGTGAATCTCCTTGTCGATATGAGATGCCACGGCCGTGAACAGTTCCGTCTTGGGCATATCGGCGGGTAATGTGCCCAACCAATCGTTCAGCGGGCCTGCCATCCGGAAGCATATCCTTCCTTTGTATCCGAAAATCCCGGTCTGCATGTTCACCAGGTCGTCTTTCGGACTCTTCTTGAAACCTTCAATGTCGCGCTTCTGTTGGAATTCCTGTGCTTTCAAATAATCGCAAGGGTCGTATTCGTATGAAAGTGCAGTCGGTACGAGATTCAGCTGTTTCAGGCGGTCGATGGTGCTTCCTTCTCCTCCCATGGCCATCATTTTGAGGATGGAATCCTGCGTGCGGTCGTTTGAATCCTTGGCGCGTCCTTCCCGTTGGGCAATCCAGATGTTCTCATGTTTTGTAGCGATGGCATAGTGCATGTAGCGGCTCAACCGTGTGCTGGAAGCTAGCATTTGGCGCAGGCTCACAGAGCGTTGCACGATGAATGCCTTGTCCACCCTTACCAGTTTTTTAATCCATGGGCGTATCAACAGATTGTCGCCGATGGCAATTTCCATAGTGTTGCCGAAACCGTTGTCCAAGAGACTGATGGAAAGGAAAGCAGAGTCCATCACGATGTCGCGGTGGTTGGTGATGAAAGTATGCGGTACACTTTTGTCTACCGACTGGCTGTTCTCCAACACCAGGCCGTCGCTGCATTTGCCGACAATACCGTGAAGCAAAGGGTAGAAGAAAGTCTGTTGCACTTCTAAGTTTGTCCGGCAACGGCGAAGACGGTTGCATGCCACTTCGTAAGGTACTTCGGGCAAGACCTGTTCGGTGGCGGCGCGGAATTCCGGGTCGGCTATCAGTTCTTCAAAAACGGCCGGGAGTTCTTCCGGGTCGTATGGACGGATTTCGTCGAATTCTTCAGGCGTACGCATAAGCGGATAATTGAGTTATGACAGTTTGTTTTCGATGATGTCGGTCAACACGTCTTTCATGTCCATTCCGGCAGCCCGTACCTGTTGGGGAATGAAACTGGTGGCGGTCATGCCCGGTGTGGTGTTGACTTCCAACATGTTGATTCTTTCTTTCTCTTTGCCGTTTTCGTCGGTGGTGTGCGTGATGATATAGTCCACCCGGATGATACCGTTGCATCCCAATATGTCATATATCATGGAGGTGATGAGGCTTACGCGCTCGGCGGTTTCTTCTTTCAGGCGTGCCGGCGTGATTTCCCTGACCTGTCCGTTGTACTTGGCGTTGTAATCGAAAAACTCGTTGTCGCTCACTACTTCGGTGGCGGGCAGCACCACTTCTTTCTCTTGCGTCTTGTAGCAACCTTGGCTGATTTCCGTTCCTTCCATGAACGCTTCCACCATGACTTCGTCACTTTCGTGCATGGCTTTCAGGATGGCTTCGTGTATTTGGTCTGCACTTTTTACTTTCGTCACACCGAAACTGGAACCGCCCGCATTGGGCTTCACGAAACAGGGTAGGCCTATTTTCTCTATGATTTCGTCGTCGGTGACCAAATGCTCGAACCCTTTACGGACGATGAGGCTTTCGCTGACACAGACACCGAATCCTTTCAGGTATTGGTTCAGGGTGAATTTATTGAACGTCATGGCCTCCACGAGCACGTCTGATGTGGAGTAAGGCAAATGGATGAGGTCGAAATATCCTTGCAGGATGCCGTTCTCGCCCGGAGTGCCGTGTATGGTGATGTAGGCGAAATCAGGCCGGATACGCTTGCCGCCTTCCATGAAACTGAAATCGTTGCGGTCCACGTTCGAACGGCTCCCGTCTTTCAGGTGAGCCTCCCATGCCATGCCTTTGATTTCGATGATATAAACTTCATATCTTTCCTTGTCGAGAAAGGAATAGATGCCTTCGGCGCTCCGAAGGGAAACGTCGTGTTCGGAGGAATCCCCTCCGGCTACAATCGCGATTGTTTTTTTCATTTTTTGCCGATATTATAAAAGCTTATGTTCTTGTTTATTCCATACCTCTATGCGCGGTGTAACTGCGCCACCGTTCCAATAGTGCCGTCATGTCTGCCGGGAGTTCCGAAGTGAAATACATCTCCTGTCCGCTGCGCGGATGTATGAATCCCAACGTCCGGGCATGGAGTGCCTGACGCGGACATACGGTAAAACAGTTCTGTATGAATTGCTTGTATTTACTGAATTGTGTGCCGCGCAGGATCTCGTTCCCGCCATAACGTTCGTCGTTGAAAAGCGGATGGCCGATATGCTTCATGTGGGCACGGATTTGATGGGTACGTCCGGTTTCCAACCTGCATTCCACGAGCGTGACATAATTGAAATTCTCCAGTACGCGATAGTGGGTGACGGCATGTTTCCCGATTCCGCTGTCCGGTGGAAATACTGCCATCTGCATCCGGTCTTTCGGGTGGCGGGCGATGTTGCCTTCGATACGTCCTTCTTCATCCTGAAAGCTTCCCCAGACCAAAGCATTGTACAGCCTTTGGGTGGTTTTGTTGAAGAACTGCCGCCCCAGATGCGTTTTGGCATCGGCATTTTTGGCCACTACGAGAAGTCCGGAGGTGTCCTTGTCTATGCGGTGTACCAACCCTACAGTCGGGTCGTTCGGGTCATAGTCCGGATTGTCTTTCAGATGCCAGGCGATGGCATTGACCAACGTGCCGGTATAATTCCCGCAGCCGGGATGTACCACCAATCCCGCAGGTTTGTCCACCACCATCAGGTCTTCGTCTTCATACACGATGTCGAGGGGAATGTCTTCCGGGATGATTTCATTTTCATATTTAGGCCGGTCCAGGAGAATGACGATTTCATCGAGCGGTTTCACCTTATAGCTGCTTTTCACCGGCCGTCCGTTTACGAGGATGAATTCCTGCTCGGCAGCCCGTTGCAGCCGGTTGCGCGACGTATTGTATAGATGTTCCATAAGGAATTTGTCTATTCTCATCGGCTTTTGTCCGCTGTCCGCTGTCAGGCGGTGGTGTTCGTACACCGATACGCCTTCTTCGTCTGGTTCTTCGTCCGTGAACGGAATGCCGTTCAATGGTAGCCTGTCTTTGTCGTTGCTACAGTCCGTATTCATTGTGTCATGAGGGAACGTGTGTTAAAAATCATCCGGGGCCGTGACATCCCGGTCTTCGTCATAAAGCTCTTCTTCCGTGACGGGAATAGAGTCGTCGCCGGAAACGTAGAGCGAATCGTCGCCAAAGCTTCCGCTTCCTACCTGTAGGGTCAATTCGGCATCAATAGGGATACGGTCGCCCCCGAAGATATTCTTTCCACGGTATTTCACACCGTACACCCAATCTCTTTCACCGTCTACGTATTCACACGGGCTGAGTTTGAATCCCATGGCCGTCAACCGCGCTTCCGCCTCGCGCAGGGAGCTGTTGTCGGCAATGTCCGGCATCGGGAGGGTGGGAGTGCGTGTCGTATTGATGGTCAGGTAGATTTCCCGCCCGGGTTTCACTTGGCTGTTGTTGGCCGGAGTCTGTTCCAATACCGTACCGGAAGGCAGCGTCTTGTTATATCCGGAATCCGTGACGACAGCCACTAACCCTTGCCTTTCCAAAGTCTGGCGTGCGTCGTACACACGCATGCCTTTCACGTTCGGAACGGTGATTTCCACCCCATGCATGGTGTAGCGTTCCAGTCCGATCCAGATGCCGGCAGCGATGGCTACTATGATTAGGAACATCGCCAGCAGATTCACCCAAATGATTTTGCTGGTCAGTTTGCCGAAGAATTCTTTTATGGTCATTGCGAGTACCTGTGTATGTTCGGGGGACAAAGGTACTAATAAAAAAGAAAAAAGAAGTAAGGGCTTCCTTACTTCTTTCAATTTCTTTCGGAAAAAGATGGCTATAACTTATTTACCGTGTCTTTCGTCGGATACGGAAAGTTTCTTACGGCCTTTGGCACGGCGTGAAGCCAATACTTTGCGACCGTTTTTCGTAGTCATTCTTTCACGGAAACCATGCTTGTTCTTTCTCTTTCTGTTGTGGGGTTGAAATGTTCTTTTCATTGTTATATTCTGTTTTTATTTGTTTCTTATCGGGTTCGGGGTGCAAAATTAGGCACTTTTTTTAAATTAAGCAAGAGATAAGTCATTTTCTACCAAAACTTTTGTGTTTTTTTTCTTTTTTCCATTAACTTTGCAGCGCAAACGGAAGTGTGCATTGATTATATACATTTAAAATAGAATACAAAGCAAGATTTTTATGATTAACGCTCAAGACATTAAAAAAGGTACTTGCATTCGTATGGATGGCAAGTTGTATTTCTGTATCGATTTCCTGCATGTGAAACCGGGTAAGGGCAATACCTTCATGCGTACGAAGTTGAAAGACGTGGTCAACGGTTATGTGCTCGAACGTCGTTTCAACATCGGCGAAGCCTTGGAAGACGTGCGTGTGGAGCGTCGCCCCTACCAGTATCTTTATCAGGAGGGCGAAGATTATATTTTCATGAACCAGGAAACTTTTGAGCAGATACCTATCGCCAAAGGACTGATTAACGGTGTGGATTTCATGAAGGAAGGCGAAGTCGTGGATGTGGTTTCGGATGCTTCTACCGAGACGGTGCTTTACGCTGATGTGCCGACCAAGGTGGTATTGAAGATAACCTATACGGAACCGGGACTGAAAGGCGATACGGCCACCAATACCCTGAAGCCTGCCACGGTGGAGACTGGTGCGACGGTGCGTGTGCCTTTGTTCGTGAACGAGGGTGAGATGATAGAAGTCGATACTCGCGACGGTTCGTATTTGGGCCGTGTGAAGTAACGGAAGATATTTTAGTTTTTAATGACGGAAAGTGAATAATAAGGTGTTTTGCACCTTGTTGTTCACTTTTTTTTGTTACATTTGCCTGACGATGCCGTGGCGCGTCCCGTCGTGGCTCGTTTGGAAGATAGGATGTCCAATGAGGGTTAGTCTCTCGTAGCGTGAGTTGAAACAATGAAATATTCTCTGATTATACCGGTTTATAATCGTCCTGATGAGGTGGATGAACTGTTGGAAAGCCTTACCGGGCAGACGTTTACGGACTTTGAAACGGTCGTGGTGGAGGACGGTTCTTCCCGCCCGTGCCGCGATGTGGTGGAGAAATACGCCGGACGTCTGTCGGTGAAGTATTATGACAAACCTAACTCTGGGCCGGGCCAGACCCGTAACTACGGGGCGGAACGCAGCAGCGGCGAGTACCTGATAGTGTTGGATTCGGACTGTGTGCTTCCGGCGGGATATTTGCAGGCCGTAGATGACGAGTTGAGGAGCGAGCCTGCCGATGCTTTCGGCGGTCCCGACCGGGCACATGAATCTTTCACGGACGTGCAAAAGGCCATCAGCTATGCCATGACCTCGTTTTTCACTACGGGAGGCATCCGGGGGGGGAAGAAGAAAATGGATAAGTTTTATCCGCGTTCCTTCAACATGGGAGTGCGGGCGGAAGTCTACCGTCGGTTGGGAGGCTTCTCCAGAATGCGTTTCGGCGAGGATATAGATTTCAGCATCCGGATATTCAAGGCCGGGTGCAGTTGCCGTTTGTTTCCCTCTGCCTGGGTATGGCACAAGCGGCGCACGGACATGAAGAAGTTTTTCAAGCAAGTGCATAATTCCGGCATTGCGCGTATCAATCTGTATAAGAAATATCCCGAATCGCTGAAGTTGGTGCATCTGTTGCCTATGGTGTTTACCGTGGGGGCATGCTGCCTGCTGTTGGCCGCACTTGTAGGATGGGTAGGTTCTGTCTGGATTTTTCAGATGACCCACCGTTACGTCTATGCCGTGGAGATGCCGGGCTTGGTGCAGCATGCGGCTGTGTTCCATGCCTTGTCGTGGATACCCTTGTTGCCCTTGTTGTTGTTCGCCCTGTTGATTTGCACGGATGCCACGGTGGCCAACCGCAGTTTGAAAATCGGCGTACAGGCCGTGGGGGCTTCTTTTGTCCAACTGGCGGGTTACGGTACGGGATTCCTCCGTGCATGGTGGCAGCGGTGTGTGCGCGGTAAGGATGAGTTTTCGGCTTTCGAGAAGAATTTCTATAAATAAAGCTATGGAGACGGCGAAACTGAACATCAAGCAATGGGCCGAAGACGACCGTCCGCGTGAAAAATTGATGCAGAAGGGGCCTTCGGCGCTGAGCAATGCCGAGCTGTTGGCCATCCTTATCGGTTCGGGCACAGTGGAGGAATCTGCCGTGGGCTTGATGAAACGTGTCATGGCCGATTGCGACAACCGTTTGAAGGCGTTGGGGCGCATGTCGCTCGAAGAACTGACCGGGAATGTAGAGGTATGGGACAAGGAGACCGGGAAGAAAAAGAGGGTGCGCCGTTACAAAGGGTTGGGCGAAGCCAAGGCCGTGGCCATCATGGCGGCTTGCGAACTGGGACGCCGCCGGATGGAGGAAGATGCTGCGGAGCTGCCTTCCATCCGTTCCAGTGTGGACTTGTACCATTATTTCCTGCCGCAGATGCAGGATTTGTTCCACGAGGAATGTTATGTGCTTCTGATGAACCAGGCTTGCCGCATTTTGGATAAGATACTCGTAAGTAAAGGCGGGTTGACGGAGACGGCGGTCGACATCCGCCTGATTTTGCGCGAAGCCCTGTTGCACCGTGCGCCTGTCATTGCGCTTTGCCACAACCACCCGTCGGGGCAGGTGCGCCCCAGCATGGAGGACGACCGGCTGACCGACCGGCTCCAGAAGGCTTGCCGGATGATGAATATCCGTCTGTTGGACCACATCATCGTGGCCGAAGGCGGTTTTTACAGTTATTGTGAAGAAGGTAAATTAGTATAACAAGATAAATAAAGATCGATATATGGAAGAGGAAAAGAAAATGCCGGAGAAATTGCAGGTGGAAGAGAAAGTGATCGAGATGCTCAAAACGGTGTACGACCCTGAGATACCGGTGAATGTGTACGACCTCGGATTGATATATAAGATAGACTTGGCAGACGATTATGCCCTGAGCGTGGACATGACGCTTACGGCCCCGAACTGCCCGGCTGCGGATTTCATCGTGGAGGACGTGCGCCAGAAGTTGGAGAGTATAGAGCAGGTAAGGTCGGTGGAGGTCAATCTGGTGTTTGAACCCGAGTGGGACAAGGACATGATGACCGAGGAAGCCAAAATGGAATTGGGATTCTTGTGATGAAAAGCGTATATTTTCTTTCGGATGCCCATCTGGGATGCCGTTCCATCCCGCACGACCGTACGCGGGAACGCCGGTTGGTGCGCTTTCTGGACGGCATCAAGGATAAGGCTTCGGCGGTTTACCTGTTGGGGGACATCTTTGATTTCTGGTATGAATATAAGACGGTGGTGCCCCGTGGCTATACCCGTTTCCTCGGGAAGCTCAGCGAATTGGCCGACCGGGGAGTGGAGGTACACTTCTTTACGGGCAACCACGACATCTGGTGCGGCGATTACTTGGTGAAGGAATGCGGCGTGACGCTGCACACCGAGCCGATGACGGTGGAGATGGGCGACAAGGTGTTCATGTTGGCGCACGGTGACGGTTTGGGCGATCCCGACCACAAGTTCCGTTTCCTGCGTGCCGTGTTCCGCAATCGTATTTGCCAACGCATGTTTTCCTGCATCCCCCCCCGTTGGGCTGTGGATTTCGGTCTGTCTTGGGCGGCGCACAGCCGCCAGAAGCATGGCGTGGAAGGCGGTGACCCTCCGTATCTGGGCGAGGACAAGGAGTATCTCGTCCGTTTTGCCAAGGAATACCTGAAAGCCCATTCCGAAATCAACTATTTCATTTTCGGCCATCGCCACATCGAGCTGGATTTGATGCTGACCCGTTCGAGCCGTGTCCTGATTTTGGGCGACTGGATTACGCAGTTCACTTACGCCGTATTCGACGGGGAGAACCTGTTTATGGAGAACTATGTAGAGGGCGACACTTGCCTGTAACCTTTGCAGCGTGTCTGTCGCTGTTTCCGCCGGACGGTTTGCGGAAATGAAAGTTCTGTAAAATACATGACAGAATCTGCTCTGTGCTGTCCGGAAAATCAATCTCCGCAGAACGGAAAATCAGTCTCAGCCGATTGAAAAATCAATCTCAGCCGAACGATTTTCCGTTCTGCGGAGATTGATTTTTGTTTTGTATTTTATTGAAAATTAGCGGATTGCTTTTTGGTGCAGAAAAGTAAGATGTTTTGTCACCACCACACCTGTCTTCCCTGCTCGTAGGTGAAGATGCGTTCTTCCTTTCCTTTGGACAGGTCGCGCAGCCAGTACAGCCCGCTGGACGGGACGTTGCGGAACCGCAGGCAGATGTTCGCGGCTTCCTGTTTGCCCAAAGAACTCCATCCCTGCCCATTCCAGTAGAACAGTTCGTAGGTGTCACCGATGTCTATCGTGTTGCCGTCGCCCCGTGCAGTGTAGACGATGCGTTCCAAGGCCACGGGGCGGCCGAAGTCCATGCCGGCCCATGCCCCGGCCGGGAGGGGCGCGTCGAAGAACGTGAGCAGGTCGTCGTCGAACACCTTGTCCTTCGTGCCCTCCGGGTTCCCCTCCCAATGGCCGTCCGTGCCGATGATTTTGCCCTTTATCTGTTTGTGGCTTCCCCTTTCATAAAAACGGATGTCGGCGATGTTGCAGTATGAGCCTTCCTTGGGTTGGTAGAACCGCCAGTAGCGGTAGGGGCGTACGGTGTCGGACAACAGGATTTCCTTTCCTGTGGCCGAGCAGTCCGTCACGCGATGGAGTACGGTTTTCTCCTTGAAACGGGCTTCGTTGGAGGCTTGGAACTCCCCACCGTCGATACGCATGATGACTTCCTGTACATGGGGCAGGACGGGATATTTGCGCCACAGCACGAGGTCGGCACGTCGCGTCGTGTCTGCCACGACAGGACGTACCTTGCCGCCGTAGGCAAAGAGGAACGGGGCGGCCAAAGGTTTCATTTTTCCTCCCTTCTCATAGCATACGGGCAGGTAGACCGTGTTCATGCCCACCTTGCGGAATGTGGCTTTCCCGTCTTCCATCCGTGCAAAGTCCACCGGCACCCATTCCTTGTTGTCGAACACCGTGAGGAAGGCATAATGCCCGTCTTTTCCTTCCGGCACGTGGATGGCCGCATCCCGGCAGTCCATGTATTCTTCCGTGACGTCCCTGATGAACGGGTTGCGGAACACGTCCGGCACGTATTCTTCCGTTTGGAGCATCCGGCGCAGTTCCGGATTCATGGCGTATGTGCGCCGGAACACCTTGGGCATGCGTTCGCCCAACTTGTGGGGCTGTCCGGGGTTGCAGCATGCACCGCTGAATGGGATGTGCTGCCCGTCCTCGGCCAACAGGACGTTCCAGGAATGTCCCAAGCTGCGGAAAGCCCATTGCGGAGTGAAATCCATTACCACGGGGATTCCCTGGCTCCGGAATACGGACGTGGCTATGGTGCCGTAATCCGCACAAGTACCGATGGGAAGCCTCAGGCGGGTACGCCAACGATGGACGGGCAGCAGGATGGTTTCGTCCGTGATGCCCGGTTTCATGTAATACCACAGGTTGTCGTTCAGCTTGATGGCTGCCTGCAGGGCGGAATTCCTGTACAGGTCGCAATAGGCCAGTTCGTCGAGATGGTCGGGGTGGAACGAGCGCAGGTGCGTGCGCCAACCGTCCAAAGGCTGAAGTTCCTCGGCCTTGTAAGGTAGCAGGTATTCACAGAAATCCTCAAAGCCCAGATGCCGTGCCCATGGTCCTTCCTTCCATTGTACGAACGCACTGTCTATGTTTTGGATGAGGAAACCGGCGGTGACGATTTTCACGTCCTGCACTTTTCGGGGACGCAAATGGCCGAACCTCCGGCTGAGGGCTACCAGAGAGTCCCGCACCACCCATTTGTCCGTCGTGTCCTTCATGGCCGTGAGCAGGGAGTCCACGGCGTCATAATACGGCGTGAATGCCGCCGTGTCGGTTTGCGAGTAATGCCCCGGCATGTGCCGGATGAGGTATTTGGCGGCCTCCAGTTTCAGGGAGTCACCGGCATAATGCGCCAACACTTTTTCCAGTTCCGTGCGGTTTTCCCCGGCCATTTCCAAGGCTTCCTCAAGCAGGGGGGCGTGCGTGCGGTCGCAGGCCGGGAATGCCATGCCGCATGTGATGGCCGCAAAAAGGATGTATCTTCTCATAAGGCTTTGTCTTTTCTATGTGTTTTTGGAGTGTGGGTTTGCCGGAGCAGTCCTTCCGCTTCTTCTTTCATTTTCCGTACGGCAGGCGAATCCACCTTGGCACGGAAGGCTACTATCCGCCTCGCCATGTCCCGTGCCTTTCCGCCTTCGCCCGTGGCTTCGTACAGCTTCATGAGGCGGTAGAGGGGATAGGCGCGGTCGGGCAACAGGCTGAAAGCCTTGCGATAGGCCGTTTCGGCCTCACGGGCGGCTCCGAGGTCAAGGTAATTGTTCCCCATCATGACATGGAACATGGGGGCGCAATTTACGAGCGTGCCTTGTCGCAGGGTGGCGTTACTGTCGTTATACCGCCCCAGTTCGCGCAGGGCCTTGCCGTAGGTGAACAGGTACTCGGGCCGGTTTTCCAACAGATTGTAATTCTTTCGGAAATCATCCACGAAGGCGGCATCCTGTATGCCGGAGAGGGCACGGTATTCCCTGTAGGCTTCCACCCGTGTCCTTGTTCCTGCCGTCCACCATGCGGCAGGCACGGCCAACGATACGGCCACGACGGCTCCTGCGGCCTTTTTCCACCAGACGGTCCCCATGCCGGTTCCGGCCTGCAGGCTTACGGCGTAGGCCGCCCATCCCGTAGCCCACAGGCGGAACGGCCATAGGGCGAACGGATAGGAAAACATTGAGGCCACGAGCAGGGCTATATAGCCGCAGGCCGACGGTTCGCGTTGCCGCACGAGGATGAAAGCCGCCCACAAGGTAATCGTGAGCGCGCAGGCCATGCCGATGAGACCCTGCTCCACGCCCACTCCGGCCAGGCCGTTGAAGGCATATTCCGGACTTCCGGCCACGGACAGCAACGGGGAATCCGGATGCCCGGCGAAGAACGCGGCCTGCGCTTCCCCGTAGGCGTGGGCGAAACCGCCCAGTCCGTGTCCTGTAAGCCATTCCGCCATCCATGCCTTTCCGGCCACGATGGCCATCAGCAGGCGGCCGTCGGCCGAACCTTGTTTCATGAAATAAGCGCATGCACCGAGGATGGCGGCTGCGGCCAACCCTCCAAGCACCATGCGGCGGTGGCCACGCCATAGCATGACGGCAAGGGCTACCGCCAGAGCCACCCATGCCGTGCGGCTCCATGTGGCGGCCAACACCGGCAGTCCGGCTGCCCATAGGGCGTATACGGTTGCACGGGATACTTTGTCCGGACGGGACAATCCTGTCCATGCCCCTTTATGGTCGTACAGCCATGCGGCGGCTACTGCCAGCGCAATGGCCACCAGAATGGCGTACGGGCCGGGATTGAAGAATGTGCCTGTCAGGGCATAACGGTAGTGGTGTGAAGGTTCCCAACCGGCCAGTTGGGCGATTCCGGTATAGGTTTGGTAAAGTCCGGCCAAGCATAGTCCGGCGGTCCATACCTGCCCGAATGCCTTTCCGCAAAAAGGGATGGCGAGGCGCAAGGCCGCATAGGCAAGGCACAAGGCTTCGGCTTCGCGGAAGTCTTCCGTGGCCGGATAAGGGGAGAGGAACCAATAGTTGCAGGCCATGTAAAGTGCCCATAGCAGGACGATGGCATCCAAGGCGTGCGGCTTTGGCCACTGCCGTGCCCGGAGGGAGGCACAGGAAGCCGCGATGGACAACATGGCCACCATCCCGTAACACCATACGTCGGAAACAGACGGGTAGGCCACCGTCTGCCATACCGCCGGGAGGCACAGGCAGGTCGTCAGGATGGCGGCCATGCCGTATCGTGTCAGGTCATGCCGCTTCATTTTCGTCAGTTTGGGGGGATTGGGGATAAAGCAGGTTCAGTCCGGCGCGTTCCTTGCGTTCGCGTCCGGTAGTGCGGTCTATGGATTCCACCACTTCCGATACCACGCCCACGATGTATTCTTCCGGCACGAAGCCCCAGTAGCGCGAGTCGCGTGAGTTGGCGGCATGGTCCCCGCATACGAAGTAGTAATTCCTTTGGAACCGGTAGTAGGGCAGGGGCTTTCCGCCGGAGAGGCAAACGTTCCGTTCCCCGTCCCAAATGAGCGGTTTGCGGGTCTCGAACTCGATGGCCATGCGGTAGATGTCCGCCTTGCGCCAGTCGTCCATCCGGATGATGTCGTCGCGTCTCGGCACGTAGAGCGGCCCCATGTTTTTCGCGCTCCATCCCAAGCGCGGGTCGCCTGTCAATATCGGCCACATCACGCCCCACGGCAGTTGGTCGTCGGGCACGCTTTCCAGTTGTTGCTGCATGTCGGGCACGCCTATCGTGCCGTGGTAGTTGTTGTTGACGGGGCGGCTGTGTACGAACGAGATGGTGTCGCCCGGCAGGGCCACACACCGTTTCACGTACACATAGTTGATTTTGAATCCTATTTTCCCGTCGTTGACAGGGTAGTTGAAGACGATGATGTCGTTCGGGCGCAGTCCGCGCCGTCCCCTTGTGCGCCAACACTCCAACCTGCCGTCCGTGAAGTCGAGGGATTTGTATATCCGCGCCCCGAAGATGAGCTTGTCCACCTTAACCTTATCTCCCGGCATCAGGGTGGGTTGCATGGAGTCCGACGGCACGATGAAAGTGTCTGCCACGAAGGCGCGCCAACCGTAGTGTATGCCCACGGCCAATACGGTAGCTACACACAAAAGGCTCAGGGCGAATATACCTTTATATATGTAATCTCCTACTTTCATGCTTGTACGGCTTGTTTTTCTTTTTTTCTTATCCATCCGATGAGGAGTAACCCGGCCATCAGGCAGAAGCCATACCGGTATGCGATCCAACTGTTCCATGCGGCGAGCTGCTTAAGCCCCGTGGCATGGCGTATAAGTTTGGCCGGATAAGTGTCCAGGTTCCATTTGGCACGGATGATATTGTTTTCCACGATGAGGATGCCTTTTTTGCTGCGGAGTATGGACTTCAGGGTCACTTCATCAGCGTAATAGGTTTCCATTGTGTTTCTTTCGTTCAAATCCGGGAGAGACATGAGGCAAAGGGAAATGTCCCCTTGTTTCGCCAAGGTGCTGAAAGCCCCCAGTTTCTTCCAATCCTCTGCCATCAGTTCTTCCCTTGCCGTAATGATGGCCAATGGCTTGCTTCCCGACAGGTTGAGCAACGAATCCGTCACTTCTTCGTATTGCCCGTTGAAGACGGCAAAGCCGGGATTCCCGTCAAGGTTTGTTCCCCGGTTGTAAGGCTGGAAGTCCACCGGGGGAAGGAACAAGGCGGAGTGTACAGGGATGGCCGTAGCGAAAATGAGGCAGGCCAAGGCTGTCCATTTTCCAAACCCATGTTTCGGGAGAAGCCTTTCGTGGCGTACGGCAAGAATATTCCCGCTGGCCAAAGCCAATAGCAGGAGATTTTTGAAGAAGGTAGCTTCATGGCTGATTTTAAAGGCTTCTCCGAAGCATCCACAGTCCTGAAAGGCCGTGCCTGCCGCCGTAAAAGCCAAGTCTCCGGTGACGGTCGTAAAGAAAGCCATCAGGAGGCATGCTGTCCAAGCTGTCGGTTTACGGAAGATGCCGAATACCAACAGCAGTCCTAAAAACAGTTCTCCGGTGCAGAGGAGTATCGCCCACGCCATGCTGTATTTGCTCCACGCACCGTCCATACCCCATACGCGGAAGTATTCCTCCATCTGCAAAGACGTGCCGTAAGGGTCAACGCCTTTGAGCCATCCGGAGATGAGGAAGATGGTTCCTAAGAGGGTGGGAAGTAGGTGTGGGTTATGGTGTTTTCTAAGCATGGTGGTCTATCATAAAGGTGGGAGCAATAATGTTTATCGCCCCACAGAATCTTTCGGTTCTCCTAACTTCTCTTTCACGATGCGCCAAAACATTTCTTCGATGCGCTTGTTTTCTAATGGGTTACCAACCAATATAACATTATTTTGTTCATCCAATAAAAAAGAGTGTAATATTGGGGTTGAAGGAATATTAGGATTACGATGTTCAAAACATCTCATCGTATCAATAAATATTGGAGGGGAATATGTGCGATTCTTTAATGCAATATAAAAAAGCTTGAGTTTTGCATCAGACGGAGCAAAAATAAAATATGCTTTTAATTTGTTTGGGTATGTATTTATTCTTTCTAATGTATTCTCCCATGAGGGCAATTTTTTCAAGGCGCATGAGATACATGAAGAAGAATCATAATACATGACTAATTTTAAATGTTTCATCTCCTGAAAGTAAGATATTGAATCCATCTGGCTACCGAAGAATATCATTTTGTCCAAGGGTATTGCTATAGGGGTGGATTTCAATTTTGTTATTTGTTCCTTTATCTCTTTTTGTGATGGTTTGTTGTTGCATGAAACAAAACAAACCATCAAAGAGGTACATACAACAAGAAGAGAGTATGTCTGTCGTATTGTGTATAAAAAATTCTTTATTTGAATATGCATAGAATAGGATTGGAATCTTGTAAATAGATGTTTTTGTCTAATATGTTATTATCCATAAGTTTTTCTATGTCTTGATAATATAACACTGATATAAAGTTATACTCTGATGTCGTAAACTCTATTAAAGGAAAGCTTAAATCCATGAGGTCGTTTTTCATGGTAGTATAATCATGAGTAAATATTTCATTCTTTTTCTTGTCATAGATGCTTATGCAAGGTTTGTCTTCATCGAAGAACAAAGCAACGCTGTAATCTTTCCCCTCAGTGAAATATTTTATATGGCATTTACTTTGGGACATCATGTTTTTTAATTGTGAATGGGTAATATTCTTAATATCTTTGATGTTAAGTTCTTTTCTTCCGAAATTGAACGTGTATAGAATTGATAAATTATTATTGTCATCTATTTTATAAATGTTATTATCCAAAAAACGGCGGTATAATATTCCGTTTGAAGTTTTTTGGAAAGGATGTATAAGTCTTCTACGATTTTCACCATATTCATCATTCGGGAAATATGTAGAGAGAACATTAAATTTGGTATCTGTAATGTATAAATTATCTTCGTGAGGAGTTCCATTTATGAAATAGAACTTATTATTTAAGTATTCAAGGTTGGTTGTTAAGAATGGTATTTCTTTAACCTCTTTATATTCACCAGAGAAAGAAAAACATAAGAGTCTTTTCTTTTCACAAAGTGCATATATGATTTTTTCTTTGGAGTCAATAGAGAAGTCACATAATTCATGATACTCTCCCCGCCCATTTCCAATGTTTCCTATTTTCCGGATAAACTTTCCATCTTTTATATTAAACACAAATATACCTGAGGCTATTTGGCTATCCAGAATAAAAATCAATGAATCAGAGAATACAATCTTATCAATATTCCCTATGGTTGATTTTTCATTGAGTTCCAATGGGATAAGTTGATAATTATTAACTATTCCTGATAAATGGAATGAGTCTGTTTGTGTTTCTGTACAGTTCCATTCAATTCCCTTGGGATAATTCTTATCCTCGTTGTTAAATCTTTGTATTAGTATAATTATGCCTATACATACGACTAAGGTAATTGTAGGTACTATGAATTTATTTTTCATGTTTATTTGATTTAATAAAAAAGCCACTTATTATATCTAAGTGGCGTAATTGGTTTAACAATTTCTTCCGCAATCACATGTTTTGCTTCCCGGGCTGCTGCAACTGTTACCTGGTCCGTCTTCTTCACAGACACAATAGTCTCCCGTTCCTATACCCGTACAATCAATAGGATCAGACCATGCATATCCTCCGCTTGCTTCTCCGTTAGCTAAAACTTCTATGTTTTCAAGAAGTAATTCGCTTTCATTAATTTTCATGTTTGTTTGGTAAGTTTGATACCCCACATATCCCGTAGTACCAATAAACATTGCACTAACCAAAGATACTAAAGTTGTTTTCATTTTCATGGTTTTTTCTTTTTAGTTTATAATATTTTTTGTGAGACTCTCCTTCCAAAAGGGTTATTGCAAATATATATGATTTTAGAATAAGTTGCAAACTTTTTTATGGAAAAATTCTTTTAAATTCCATTTTTAACACAAAAGTATGTTGTTAAACATATTTCTATTCAAAGACAGCTTGATGGGTGTCAAAATTACATCTTATAAAATAGCCTTGTGAGGGATGTATCAAGAAGCCGAGATAGCAGAGTAGTAACTCGTACCAAATGTTGTTTTACAATGCACGGATGCTATAATCGGTTGAATGGGTTTGTAGGGGGCGAATATACCTTTATATATGTAATCTCCCGTATTCTGAAGTGCCCCCCAAAAGTTTTGTGTCTAACTTTTGGGGGGGCAGTTCAATTCATTTTTGCAGGGCTTGTTTTTCTTTTTTCCTTATCCATGCGATGAGGAGTAACCCGGTCATCAAGCAGAAGCCATACCGGTATGCGACCCAACTGTTCCATGCGGCGAGCTGCTTAAGCCCCGTGGCATGGCGTATAAGTTTGACCGGATAAGTGTCCAGGTTCCATTTGGCACGGATGGTATTGTTTTCCACGATGAGGATACCTTTTTCGTTGCGGAGTATGGACTTCAGGGTCACTTCATCAGCATAACAGGTTTCCATTGTGTTTCTTTCGTTCAAGCCCGGGAGAGACATGAGGCAAAGGGAGATGTCTCCTTGCTTCGCCAAGGTGTTAAGTGCCTTCAGTTTCTCCCAATCCTCCGCTTTCAGTTCTTTCCTTGCCGTAATGATGGCCAATGGCCTGCTTCCCGACAGGTTGATCAGCGAATCCGTCACTTCTTCGTATTGCCCGTTGAAGATGGCGAAGTCGGGATGCCCATTGAGGTTTGTTCCCCGGTTGTAAGGCAGAAAGTCCAGCATGGTGGTCTATCATAAAGGTGGGAGCGATAATGTTTATCGTCCCACAGAATCTTTCGGTTCTCCTAACTTCTCTTTCACGATGCGCCAAAATAACTTTTTAATACGTGGGTTACTTGTAGGGTCACCTACTAATATGACATTGTTTTGTTCGTCTAATAAAAAAGTTTGTAGCAACGATGATTTGGGAATATTCCTATTTTCATTTAAAAAAGCATTTACAGTATCTACATAAACATGGCTGTTCAGGTCTGCCTTTTTCCTCATAGACAAACGTAATTCGTTTCTTTTGAAAGAAAGAGGTTGAAATATAAACTCTATTAAACTTAATTTATTCATAGCATACTTAGGATGGATTCTCTTGTATTTTGAACGTAACTAATAGTGGATTCATAAAACCTTTGTCTAAATAATCTTTTATTAAATTGTAGATGTATGATTCTTTAGTGACAAAATCAGGATATATTAAGGCATAAAATGTATCTGAACTTGCACCGATAACAGTTAGTCCCGTATCTTTGTCTGAAGGACCTGCGTATGCTTGTCCGCTTTTTTTGTTGTAAAATACATCATAATAAGTTTGTGATGGCCCTGCTGTTCTTAAATATAAGTAATCCGAATTTTCTTGAATAGACAAGATGGACTTGAAATAAGATTGCATATTGTCAGTCTTATTAAATTCATCATAGTTCTTAGGCAAATATTCTTCAGGTAGGTTTTGGCCATTGAAGTCAACATGGTATTTGGGCTTTAATTGTCCATTCTCATAGTTATCTATCGTGAATTGCCCATAATCCGGATATACTACATAGTTTGTATTAGAATAAAGAAAGTGACTATAAACTAATTGATACCCTTTACGTTCTCTTAAACCCGTTAAAACGCTGACGCTGTCCCACTGGTAAATGCTATAATCTTTGTTTGTAGAAAAAAGCAAATAGGATTTTTTATCATAAGGCATGAAACTATAGAAGTTCCCCATGTCAATATTGTCTATCTCTCTTTTACAAATGAAGCTTCCGTTTTCTGAATTATAAACCTTAATACCACTAAGGTCTAATATTTCTATGTTAGATTCATCTTTGTTGAAATTTACATCTCGCAAGTCAATGTATTCATTTCGTGCGTTCCCTCTTCTTCCTGCCGTGAACAGAAAATCGCCTTTATGATTGAATACATAAACAGTCTTAGCTTTGTAATCCCAAAAAAGTATACGGTTTGTCCCTATTATGCACTTTTGAGCAAGAGACAAAAAAACAGAATCCGCTTCGCTCCCCAAAGGAACAATATCATTTACCTTTATTAAAGAAGACCAATCAGAAAACTCAGTGTTGGTTAGTTTAATAGTTTCATAATTCTCTTCTTTTGGTGTGCAAGAGAATAAAATAAATAAGGATAAACAAATCCCCAATGAAAAATTACGTATATACATGGTATCGTATGTGATAATGAAAAACAAAATGCAGGCTCTTAATTGATGTCAAAAGCCCGCATTTTATAAAAATTAGCAGTCACTTGGTACACAGTCATCGGCATCACCGAATCTCTTACAAGTTACGGAATTTTTATAGTCAATCGGGTAAGGACACGGACTAGAAATTACCTCCCATCCTTTATAACTTTCATTATCTGCCAAGGCTTCAATGTTTTCAAGGAACAAATCACTTTCATTCGCTGCTTTGTTCTTTTCATAAGTTTGATACCCCACGTATCCCGTAGTACCAATTACCATTGCACCAATCAAAGATACTAAAGTTGTTTTCAATTTCATAGTTCTTATTTTAAGTTCGTTTATAATGTTTCTTTGTGAGACTCTCCCTCCCAAAGTGTCATTGCAAAAGTATATGATTTATAGATGGTCTGCATATATTTTCAAGAAAGATTTCTGTTATGGTGTGCTTTTGATGCAAAGGATGTAGGACTTGACGCATTTGTATCCAAAATACTTGGATGGGTGTCAAAATTACATCTTGTAAAAGAGCCTTGTGGGAGATGCCCCAAGGGGCCGGAGGAACACTGTAGAAACAACCGTCAAACGATTTTCCGATGTGCTCCAAACGATTTTTTGTTCTGCTGTGAACGGAGGACGGGGCTAAGGCCGACGGAATAGAGGTATCTATTTCCATATACAATGTGTTCATTCAAAAAAAGGTTCGCATCCTTCATACTGTTTGTAATTCAGTCCGTTATGGTGAACTTTCTTGGGCAATAGCCTTCACCGGGACTTCACTCGGGCTTCACCGGGGAGCGGTGTAGGGCAGGAACGAAAATAGGGCGCGGAACCATTTCCACGCCCTATTACATCAGGGGTATTTCTCATATTGATATGAGAAGAAGCATATTTGGCATAATTAAGGTTTATACCAACGCCATGGTGTCTTTGGCAATCATCAGTTCCTCATCGGTCGGGATGACGCATACCGTCACTTTGCTGTCCGGTGTGGAGATGATGGCTTCTTCGCCACGTATGGTATTGTTTTTAGCTTTATCGAGAGATACACCCAGATAGTCCAGGCCGTTGCAGAAAGCTTCGCGCATGTCGGCTTGGTTTTCTCCCACGCCTCCGGTGAAGAGGATGATGTCCACCCCGTTCATGGCCGCAGCGTAAGCACCGATATACTTTTTCACGCGGTAGGCGTACATGTCGAGAGCCAAGCGGCAACGTGGGTTGCCTTCGTGGGCTGCGGCAATCACCTCACGCATGTCCGAAGAAACTCCCGTGACACCGGCCACGCCGGATTTTTTGTTCAGGAGATTGGACATTTCAGAAGGAGCAAGCCCTTCCTTGTCCATGATAAAGGTTACCGCGCCGCCGTCTACATCGCCGGAACGGGTACCCATCATCAGGCCTTCCAGCGGAGTCAGTCCCATGGAGGTGTCGATACATTTGCCGTCTTTTACGGCTGAAATGGAACCGCCATTGCCTACGTGGCAAGTGATGATGCGTTTGCCGACAGGGTCTACGCCAAGGTATTCGCAGACACGTTGGGATACATAACGGTGGGACGTGCCATGGAAGCCGTAACGGCGGATGCCGTATTTTTCATACATCTCGTAGGGCAGGGCATACATATAGGCATAGTCGGGCATCGTCTGATGGAAGGCTGTGTCGAATACGCCTACCTGGGGAATCGAAGGCAGAAGGGCCGATACGGCATTTACACCTTTCAGGTTGGCGGGATTATGTAGCGGGGCCAAGTCGTTGCAGGCTGTGAAGGCTTCCAACACTTCGGGAGTGAGCAACACGCTTTGGTTGAACTTTTCTCCTCCGTGTACCATACGGTGTCCTACGGCGCCAAGCTCTTCCAACGATTTCAAGGCACCGAGTTCCGGGGCGGTCAGGATGTGGAAGATGAATTGTACTCCTTTGGTATGTTCGGGGATGTCTTCCTCGATGATTTTCTTCGTCCCGTCCGGCAAGGTCATTTTCAGGAAAGAACCGGGCAGGCCTATTTTTTCTATGCCGCCCTGTGCCATGACGGAATGGTCGGTCATGTCGTATAATTTATATTTGATGGAGGAACTTCCGCAGTTCAATACTAAAATCTTCATGTTATATAAATAGGTGTAATTTTAAAGTTTCCGTTTATTTTTGTTCTTTTGCCGCGATGGCCTGATTGGCCGTGACGGCTACCATGGTGTAAACGTCCTCAATGGAGCATCCTCGGGAAAGGTCGTTGACCGGACGTGCTATGCCTTGGAGGATAGGGCCGATGGCTTCGGCATGTCCCAGACGTTGTACCAATTTATAGGAGATGTTGCCGACTTCAAGGTTGGGCACAACTAGCACGTTGGCATGTCCGGCAATTTCGGAACCCGGGGCTTTGCTTTCGCCTACGCTCGGCACAAGCGCGGCATCAGCCTGGAGTTCACCGTCGATGCTGAGGCCTGGAGCCATTTCTCGTGCCAACTTGGTGGCTTCCACTACCTTGTCCACGACTTCATGTTTGGCCGAACCTTTGGTGGAGAAGCTCAGCATGGCTACTTTCGGGTCGATTCCGGCCACGGCTTTGGCTGTGCGGGCGGTACAAACGGCAATCTGTGCCAACTGTCCTGCATCGGGTACGGGGGTGACGGCTACGTCGCCCATGACCAAAATGCCGTTCTTTCCGTAATTAGGAGCTTTGGTGAGCAACAGCATGGCTCCGGAAACGCAGGTGATGCCCGGGGCGGTCTTGATGATCTGGAGGGCAGGGCGCAATACGTTGCCGGTCGTGTTGCGTGCACCGGCCAACTGTCCGTCGGCATCGCCGGCCTTAATCATCAGGCAACCGTAGAACAAGGGATCCTGCACTTTTTGGTGGGCTTCTTCTATCGTCATGCCTTTTTTCTTACGCAATTCGAAAAGCAACTGGGCGTATTCTTCTTTTTTCGGGCTGGTAGCCGGGTCTATGATAGTAGCCTTGGATATGTTTCCCAATCCCCATTTTTTTGCCGCTTCTTCTATTTCTGAACGGTTTCCTAATAAAATCAAGTCGGCCACCTCGTCGGTAAGAATCTGGTTGGCAGCCTTTAATGTGCGCTCTTCCGTACCTTCAGGAAGAACGATGCGCTGCTTGTTAGCTTGAGCGCGTGAGACAATCTCTTTGATTAAGTCCATATTTAAAATCTTTAAATTGATAACTCTACATTGCAATTAGTAGGATTGTGCAAAATTACTGCTTTTTGACCGAATAACCGTATGATTCCTATTTTATTTTTTTATATTCCGGAATGGTGTTCCTCTCATAATTTTTATGTTACTTTGGTATCAAAAAATATTTTATGTCCCTTGATTTTCGTCCTTTGTCTTTAGCAGACCGTTCGCTTGTATGGAAGTATACTGAAAACGCAGGTCGCCGCAACTGTGATTTGTCTTTTGCCAATCTTTATGCCTGGAGAATGCTTTATCGCACGGAAGTGGCGGAGTGGGGCGGTTTTCTGGTGTTTCGTTTTTATGCAGATGGGCATTTGGCTTATCTTATGCCTGTGGGCGAGGGGGATTGGTGTGCCATTCTGCAGGCTTTGAAAGAAGATGCGTGCCGGTTGTCTCATCCTCTTTTACTGTTAGGCGTTTGTGAGGATTTGATGCCGCAGGTGGAAAGGTGCATGGGGGAGGACTGCCGTGTGAATGTCAATCGGGACCATGCGGATTATGTCTACTTGCGCGAGTCTTTGGCTACCTTGTCCGGTAAGAAGTTGCAGCCCAAACGTAATCATGTGAATCGTTTTAAAGCCTTGTATCCGGATTATCGTTATGAGGAACTGGCGGAGCAATGGGTTCCGGCTTGTTTGGATTTGACTCGCCGTTGGGTGGAGGCGCGTCAGGACGAAGCGGAGAAAAGGGCGGTGGCAGCGGAGTCGGAAGCCATTCAACGTGCATTGGCACATCGGGATGAACTGGATCTGAGGGGAGGTGTATTGTTGGTTGGGAGACAGGTCGTGGCATTTACTTACGGGGCCCCGATTTGTCGTGATACCTTTGATGTGTGCGTGGAGAAAGCCGATGTGGAGTTTGAGGGGGTTTATACGGTAATCAACAAGGAGTTCGTTTCACGGTTGCCGGCACAATATAAATATGTGAACCGGGAAGAAGACTTGGGGATGGAAGGCTTGCGAAAGGCTAAACTGTCTTATCAACCGGAAATGTTGTTGGTGAAATACAGTGTGTGGTCGTCTTGTACGGTGAAGGCGGAGATTGAAGAGGGTAGGCTGACACCGGAACAGCATTTGATAAAATGGCAGACCCGTGCATTGTGGAGCTTGTGTTTCGGTGATACGGAAGAGTTTATGAAACTTTATTTTACCCGTAAATATACTCCTGAAAGAAACAGTTGCCTCGTAAGGGACGGGCGTGTGGTTGCGGCTTTGCAACGTTTGCCATACCGGATGATGTTTGGAGGAGAGGTTGTTCCTGTGGCTTATGTTTCAGGGGTTTGCACGCAGCCGGAATGCCGAGGCAAGGGACTGATGACGGAACTGATGGGGCAGGCTCACCGTAAAATGTATGCCGACGGGTGTCTGTTCAGCCTTTTGATTCCGGCTGATGAGGGCTTGTTTGCTTTTTACCATCGTTTTGGCTATTATACTTGTCCTGGGGTGGCATTACCGAAGCGAGAGGAATCATGCGATGCCGATAAGGTGGTATGTGAAGTTTATACCGCTATGCATGAAATTGAACCAGTGTTGGGGGATTTGCAGTTTGATTTGGATGTTTTTTTGCGCCGTGCCCCTTATGCTGTGTTGCATGATGAGACAGACTTGTATACAGTGTGTGCAGATTTGTTCCTTGGGAACGGTTGTGTCGTGGTGGCGCGTTGCGACGGACATTGCGTCGGACTGGTTTGGGCCGTCCCGCGTGAAGGGAAACTATGGGTTTTGGAGTGTTTTTCCGTTTCTGCGGTCGTTGAGAATATTTTGTATAAGCAGATGCGGGAGGCATTCGGCTTTGCCGGGAATGTCGCAATGATTCGTCAGGAAAACAGGGGGCAGTTGCGTGTGATACATGTGTATGAGGTCTTGAAGTTGTATGCGCGGCAACATGCGGACACGGCCGGTCGGATACGTGTGGTCGGAGATGAGGATATCACGGAGAATAACGGAGTTTACGTGTGGGGCGATGGGCAATGCCGGAAAGAAGGGTACGGTGCCTTTTGTTGTTCGGAAAGCGGCGGGGTTTGTCGTAGCATACATATTCGGGAGCTGCCGGAAATGCTTTTGGAAGACGCCTGTCCTTATTTGGGTTTGATGATGAACTGATTATGTGCGTTCTTCCGTGAGAAAACGTTCCAACTCTTCAGCGGACAGGCGGAGATGGAATGTGTCTTTGTAGGCTACGGAGATATTGCCCGTTTCTTCGGAAACGATGACGGCCAAGGCATCGGTTTCCTGCGATATGCCTTTGGCGGCACGGTGGCGCAAGCCTAATTCTTTCGGGATGTCCATGCTGTGGGATACCGGCAGGATGCAGCCTGCTGCTTTGATACGTTTCTTGCTGATAATCATGGCTCCGTCGTGCAGCGGACTGTTTTTGAAAAAGATGTTCTCGATAAGCCGTTGGTTGATGTTGGCATCGATGAGTTCGCCAGAGCGTATGATGTCGTTGAGGGGCAAGTTACGTTCGATGACGATTAATGCCCCGACCTTTTGTTTGCTCATGCTCATGCAGGCCATGACGATGGGCATGATGTCGTCCTTGTTTGTCTTTTTATTGTCTTTCTTGTTGCGCCGGATGAGTTTGAGGAGGCTTTCCACTTGCCGGTGTGTACCAATCGTGAAAAAGAAGTTGCGGATTTCTTCTTGGAACAGGATAATCAGTGCCAGTGTACCGACGCTGACCAGCTTGTCGAGGATGGACCCCAAAAGCTTCATTTCCAATATTTGGGAGACAAACAACCAGAATACGACGAAAATCAGCACGCCGAAGAATACGTTCAGTGAACGCGACTCTTTCATGACCTTGTAACAATAGAACAGCATCAGCGCGACAAGGAAGATGTCGATAAAGTCTTTCAGTCCGAATTCTAATGGCATGGAAATGTTTTTTTTATTTCTGTTCGTTCATTTGATTGAATATTCTCACGGCTTCCACACACGCTTTTACGTCATGCACACGCAAAATGTCTGCCCCTTTGGTCAAGGCGATGGTGTTCAATACGGTAGTTCCGTTCAGTGCTTCTTCGGGGCTGCTGTCGAGCAGTTTGTATATCATTGATTTGCGCGAAATGCCCACTAATAAGGGAAGTCCGAATAGCTTGAAGTCTTCCAAATGCTTGAACAGCTCGTAGTTGTGCGCCAAAGTTTTTCCGAATCCGAATCCAGGGTCTATAATGATGTCTTTGACGCCTCGGGCGTACAGCTCTTGCACCTTGAGAGCAAAGTATTGCATGATTTCCATGCGGAGATGGTTATAATGTATATGTAGCTGCATGTCTTGGGGAGTGCCTTGCATGTGCATCATGATATAGGGGACGTTCAGACGAGCTACGGTGTCGAACATCCGCTCGTCCATTTGTCCGCCCGATATGTCATTGATGAGGGCTGCGCCGTATTCTTCCACACACATGGAGGCCACGTCTGCCCGGAATGTATCGACGGAAACGATGGCTTCGGGGGCGACTTCGCGGATGATTTCGAGACCTTTTCGAAGGCGCGCCATTTCTTCCTTCGTGCTGACGTGTTCCGCATTGGGACGCGAAGAATAGGCACCAATGTCAATCATGTCGGCTCCCTCCGTAATAATCTGTTCCACCCGGTATGCGATGTCGGACGTGGTTTCCTTGCGGCTTCCGGCATAAAAGGAGTCGGGCGTGACGTTCAGGATGCCCATGACTTTCGGTGTGGAAAGGTTCATAAGTTGTCCGTTGACTCTTATGGTACGTTCTATATGTCCTTCCATTGTTTTTGCAGTATTTACATGCAAATGTACACAGAATAATCCGTTTTTTCGTGCTTCTTGGATTATATTTATATAACATAGGTGGCATCTCGGCAAAATATTTCAAGCAAGTTTGATATTTTGCTCTCGATTTACATTATATTTGTGGGGTAAAATACAGAATTATGAAGATAGCAGAACTTTATGAAATTTATAAGCAGCATCCGGTGGTGACCACCGATAGCCGCAAGTGCCCGCAAGGGGCTTTGTTCTTTGCATTGAAAGGGGATTCTTTTAATGGAAATGCTTTTGCAGCCCAAGCTTTGGAGCAAGGGTGTGTTTACGCGATAGTGGATGAAGCTGAGTACGCAGTAGGGGACGACGAGCGTTACATTTTAGTGGAAGATGTACTGGCGACATTGCAACAACTGGCTCACTATCACCGGAAACAATTTAAGATTCCGGTAATTCAGGTGACGGGGACCAACGGAAAGACCACGACAAAAGAACTCACAGCGTCGGTGCTTTCCCAAAAGTACAACGTATTGTATACGCAGGGAAATTTGAATAATCATATCGGGGTTCCGAAGACTTTGTTGGAGCTAACTTCGGAACATACTATTGCCGTCATTGAAACCGGGGCAAGCCACCCCGGGGAGATTAAGGCTTTGGCTGAAATTGTGGATCCGGATTTCGGATTGATTACCAATGTGGGCATGGCACATTTGGAGGGGTTCGGTTCTTTCGAGGGGGTCGTGCGTACGAAAGGAGAGCTTTATGACTATTTGCGTGCCAAGCATGGTACGGTTTTCATCAACCATGATAGTGAAGACTTGAAGCGCATAGCCGGGGGCTTGCACCAAATTTGTTATGGGAGCCCATGTGACGAGGTTTTGAGCGTGGAAGGAGAGGTGCTCGAATGTGCTCCCTTCCTGAAGTTCCGTTGGCGGCCTGCCGGAGGTGAGTGGCAAGAGGTGCAGACCGGATTGATAGGTGCCTATAACATGCAAAATCTGTTGGCCGCAGCAACGATAGGACGTACTTTCGGGGTAGAAGTGGATGCTGTTAACCGGGCATTGGCGGCATACGAGCCTAAAAACAATCGTTCCCAACTCACGGAGACGGATGATAATAAGCTCTTGGTGGATGCTTATAATGCCAACCCTACCAGTATGAGAGCTGCCATAGAAAATTTCCGGGATATGAAAGTGGAACGCAGGATGGCTATACTCGGGGATATGGGTGAGTTGGGGGACTGCAGTTGGAAAGCCCATCAGGCCATTGCCGATTTATTGGTGGAATCCGGTTTCGAGCATGTGTGGTTGGTGGGGCCGAAGTTCAAGGCGGCGCGTCATCCTTTCCGTACGTTTGATAATGTGGAGCAGGTAAAGAAGGCTTTGGAAATCAAGAAACCCAAAGGGTATTATATATTGATTAAAGGCAGTCATAGTACGAGGCTTTACGATTTGCCGGATTACCTTTAATGAAGTATGTTTTTATATGAAAAGAGACAGTGTGTCAAAACTCAATTTTAGTCTATATGAGTTTTTGATTTGAAACTTGAACATCCTTAAAGGCAAAAAGAAGAGTCGTATCATTCTCAAAATAGAGCTTGGTATGACTCTTTTCGGCTTTGTGGTTGCAGTATGTAACTTTTTGGGGTGTGGGGAGTTATGATATGCCTTTTCGTGTATTGGTGTTAAAAACCGAATAAATCATCAGTCCATTCTATTTGGGCACATAAATTACCATTTTCTTCTTTAAACGTCACGGTGAGAATGTCACGACCGGTCACATGTTCTCTTTCCTTTACCAAAACGTGGTATTGCCTCATGTTCCCATATCAACTTCTCTGGTTTCACATTTATTTATAATATATTTAAATGAACTATTTAAATTTTTACCAGTTTCAGTTTGAGGGCATCAGGTATTTCTATGCCTACCATTCTGTCATATTCTTCTATGGTCTCAACATTGTTGGATACATAACTTAGAAGCAATTTCACTGTCATCCGGTTTAGTCTGATTTTAATGGGTACTTCTCCATGGTCGTATGATTTCCCTCCTGGGGAGTTTGCAAAAACATCCTTCATCTTTTAGGCAATATTCCAACTTGTTGTCATATAGTGAGTTATGTTCTTAAATATTCTCCAATATGTAACGTCTGTATCCTGAGCGGATTATCTTGCATCCTGAAGGATGTTTTTGTAAACTCCATGTGGTAGGGGTAGTCTGCGGGAAGGACGGCATTCCTTATAGAAGGCTTCCGTGCCCCTATTCTGCCCCACAGCGGTGAATGTTTGGTGAATCCGTGGTGAAGGCTAGAACATGGCATCCTTCACCGTAAGCGATTGATGATGAGAGTGTCTGAAAGATGCGAATGTGGAACCGGATAAACTTCCTGTATGGAGGGGAGGGCGGCTAAGGGCTGCCTGAGGATGAGGTTTTACGCGGCAGTGAAGCTTTGTCACGGTTCCTCCCCTGTTCGCGTTTGGACGGAAAATTACTTTCAGCTGAAAAGCATAAGATTAATTAATATACAATGAAAGATCATTCGGCTTAGAATGACTTCCGGTCCTGCCCCGGCCGGTGCGTCACAAAGATGTGCCGGAGGGCAACGCGGATGCACTTCCCGGTACTGCAATCCCCCAACCCATGCAAATCTCATTTCTAGAGCAAAAAAAATGTAGTGTCTTTCTCTCTGCCTCTTTCTGCTGTAAAACACGTGTTTTACAGCGTGTTTTTTGTCCTTATGGTTGTGTTTGTGTGTCCTTGTGTCGGGATTGGCCCGG